>Ga0315275_10001560_pt1 | contig 20286 bp, 20 predicted proteins | sample YL17G03_0_MG_FD_205557 | JGI IMG/M metagenome (GOLD analysis project Ga0315275, IMG submission 205557) | Sediment microbial communities from Yellowstone Lake, YNP, Wyoming, USA - YL17G03_0 | ecosystem: Environmental > Aquatic > Freshwater > Lake > Sediment | place: USA: Wyoming | collected...
ATCCTCTCGCACGATGGCTGACCGGCAACGATCTCGCCATCATGTCCGCCGATGCCTTCGTCACATCGATGAGGCCATTGTTCCTGAGCACTCGTTCAGATAGCCGCATCTCGGTTGTTCAGGACTCACTTCAGACCTGCTTCGTACAACCGGTCACCGAAACACTGACCCAGGCCGGCGCTACCATTTTGCGCAATACTGAAGCCACAGAGTTCCGTTATGAACGAGATCGCATCTCGGGCGTCCTGCTGAGGGATGGTTCCCTGCTGCAAGCCGATTGGTATGTGGCAGCCCTGCCGCCGCAGCAACTCACGCCCTTACTTCCAGAGCGATGGCTGACCCGCTACGCCTATTTTCAGCATCTCGCGGAGTTGCGATCGATCGACAGCACAATCCTTCTCGTGCATGCCGAGCAACCCTGTGCCACCCCTCGCCTCGTCCTGTTGGGTGACACAGCATTTCACTCGGTACTCGCCACAGCAGCGGGGCCTGATCGCACAGGCTTCTCTCTTATCACGACGGACAGTCAGTTCGCGCAGGCTCGACCGGACTCCGACCTTGAGGCCCATATTCACGACCTTCTCAAATCGTCGGGGCTCCTCCTGCCTAAAAGCACAATCGCATCGACCCACCGCCGAACGATTCCCAACGCCATCCTCTCACTCAGGCCCGGAAGCAAATTACATCGGCCCATCCAACGCAGTCCGATTGCCAACTTGCTCGTGGCAGGAGCCTGGACCGATACCGGATGGCCTCCCAACTTCGAGAGCGCCGTTGTCAGCGGCAACCGGTGCGCCGATGCGATCGCGCCTCGCTAGGTCAGCTTGACGATGACCTGGTCTATCGCTATGAGGAAGCCGTCGGTGCGACAGGCTGAAGGCAACTGCCTAGGCCGGCGCGATAACGGTCACCGTTCCATTCGATCCTCGATACTTGAGCGCTCCGTCCTCGACATACAAAATCCCGCCGCCAGCGGGATTCACCGACGGAGCGACAGTAGCGTTCGCAATCGCCATGACACCCTGTCCTCCTCCAAACTGGCTCTTTGTCCGGATTCCGATGTTGCCGCCCGCTGCTTTCCGTTGAAACACGACCAGAGTCTCGAAGGCAGTATCATCGGCGTTGCGGCCATTGATTTGGAGCTTGTCCGACTGGACGGCGATCTCATACTTCCCCGCTGGAGCCACCTGATCGGTCTCGACTAACTCGATGTCGGGATTCGGGTCATTGATCCTGATCGAGGCCGCGCCTCCGCGTTTACTGGCTTGTTAAATACGCAACGCGGGTTGGTTATATTCCGCATTGGTGGCACTCACCTCCAGAACCGCAGATGCAGAGTCAAGGACGCCTTCATTTGATGTCATAGATAAAGCAGCAACTTTTCCCAGGTGGGTCGTTCCACTATGCCATTATTGCTGAGGCCCTTGGCTTTCTGAAAGGCCAGCACAGCATCGTGCGTATTGGAATCAAAAGTAGGACTAGCGCCTTTGGGTAATCGGAGACTAGATAGGAGACTAGGTGCATTCTGTAGCATCCACCCGTTTAAGTAGGCTATAAGTATGCCCACTGCCTCACCGCGCGAGCCGACGCGGAGATCAGGCAGCCGCAACCAAAGTCGACGAGAGATGAATGCTTTCAAATCTCGCGCCGTCTGTTGGATCAGCGGTAACGATGTCAACTGTGGTGGTAGCTGTTTGAGTCGGATGTGCCTCAGCGCCATCCGCAAATATTCCTTACTGCATGTAATGGCCTTTTGAGCACTAAGCGTCAACGCTCGAGGGGGCTTAGTCGTAAATATGTCGTCTCGTGGGTCTATGCGAAAAAGATGGTTGCCTAGCGGAGCCTTGGGGCCGTAAACACGGATGTTCAGGATGTCCTCGGTACGCGGGTCACGTTCGACATGGGCGGGCGCGAACGAGTCCTGGATCAGATGAAGAGCTTCGCTGATCAACATGAACTGATCAGCCCGGTTACTGCTGGCCATCATCTGCTGGTGCAGTTTCTGCAAATGATCAATGGCATAAAACCAAGCATGCAAGGGACTATACGTAATCGAACGAAGAAAGTGTCGTTTCTCCTCGCCGGGCTTGATGTGGTCTTGTGGATCGGCCAAGTCGGGGCGGCGTGATCCAGCAATTAGAGCGGCTAAGTCAGCACTATTCTTGATCAAGCCACGCGCGGCCCGCTCGGTTAGTATCTCGTGCCCGGTGGGTGTCCTGGTAGAGCCGATTATTCTGTCTATGAACCAGCCCAGTTCACCCAGGCCTTGCTGATGCTGCATTTGGATATACACGGTTACCCCCTTGTCTCTTAGCGCCCCTCACGATACCGCAGAATGCCGAGATACGATCGTTCCGCTGCGCCCTCGATGAAGGAGTGGATTGTCCTTCTTGTACTGCGAAATTTATTGGTGCGCCGAAATACATAAACTCCTCGTTTCCGGAAAATTGTCACGCTCAGATATTCGATGATCGTCGATAACGTGATTCGCCAATCGACTTTCAAAATAAGCACTTCTCCACATTTTTCAAGGCATCACGCTGACTGTCAAGCTACGCATATTTCTTCGAGCGCGAAAGGGTGGGAAAGTCGCCTTTGCCTTTGAGTTTCCTCCTCCTAATTTCGGCCCCCTGCTCCTGAAGTTTGCGAGTAAGCTCGAGCCGTGTGATCCAGGCTAATGCCTTTTTTGTGTCTCTGGCAGATGTGAAATTAGCGACGTTCCGCCAGGCATTCCCCCAACGTGATTCCATCGCCTGTGTAAACTCGTTGACGGCTCCCCAGAAATAGGCACGTGCAAATCTGTCTATTGAGAAAATCCGGATGAGCTCTAATACGGGGGGCGTGAACTCTTTGTAGGGCCTGTCTTCTTTATACTTGGTGATGCCCTGGGCCTTCATGATTTGTTCGGTAATAACCTGTGTTGCACCTTCGCCAAAACCCAAACAGTACTTTCTTTGGAAGGTCCCAACATCCGTCTCGGTAGTACAGCCTCTCCCATAGCTACTTCGAAAAGTTCTTTCGTCCACCAAACTCATGAATGGGTGTGCGAACAGATGAACAGCTTCGTGCAACGCGAACTCGAGTCGCGTATCGTTCCGGCGACCTGGGGGCGCGAGCAGGTAGATCGTGCCCGCCGGTCGGTCAATGGTTCCACCGACGATCTTGTTGTTGATCGTTACAAATCTCCTGCGTAGGTGCTCTGGCACTTCCTCTGGTGAGGAGACAATTCGAAGAAAGTTTCTGGGCCGTTGTGAGGTCGCTCGAACAGCCATCACTGGCAATATGTAATCCTGGTACGGCGATGGTCCCGAAAGAATAGTCAGCACCTTGTCCGCATCTTCCTCGCGAATAAACTCGCCGCCATTGGTCAACGGTGGCCGATAAGATTTAGCGGTTGGCTTGGCTGAAGGCAGGTCAGCTAAACCCCACATCTCAGGTGTTCGTATATACATCTTGATTGGTCTTCCCTATGGACTTGCGCGTTTACGTGCTGAATACACGTGATGCCGTGATTGTTAGCTTGAGGATATTGCGAATCTCATCGCGGATCTCACGATGCGGCAACCACGCTTCGGTGGAGCTGGACTGCTTAGCGTTGCTTGTACAACATTTTTCACATGTCAAATCCCGCTTGGCAGCATTTTAGACTGCCCATTAATCAGATTGGCTTTTTCGCCTCCTCGCGACATTGCGTGCGGAAATCCTCTTTCTGTTTGTCGCTGAGCGTCCCTCCTTCTCGTCCGAATAATTCCTCTAGCAAACGGCAGCTACCCTTTAAGATAGCGTCCCGGAGTCTACGCTGTTGCGGAAGACGGTCGAGCCGTTCGTCGAGCCAATCTTGTAACGACTTGCCTGGAGGCGGGGGCGGCACTGGCTTATTGTAGCGTTGCTCTTCATCCCTTTCTTCTATACGTCTCTTGATCTTCTCTGGTAAGGTCCACAGGTCTATCGGTGGCTGTTTCACTGTCGGTGGGGGCGGAACTGGTCTCGGATCAAATAGGGTCTTAGGAGGCGGGCCACCGATGAACACTTCAACACTGCGGTTGCGAGCCCTGCCCTCCCTAGTTCTATTGTCTGCCGTTGGCGCGGACACTCCTGGACTGGGGTCCACGAAAATCACAATTCGTATTCGTCCTTTGAGCATGTCCTCCTTGAGAATGTTCTCAAGCTCATCTTTCACTGCCTGAGCACGCCGGTCACCCAGATTGATGTTGTACTTCTCGGGACCTGTGTTGTCGGTATGCCCGACCAAACGAATGACTCCGATTGGTTGCATTGATTGCCAACTCAACCGCACGTGTTTAGCAAGCTGCCTTACCATGAGCCTCAGGCGAGCAGTCAGTGAAGCTTCGTTCCAACGAAACTGGTCGAGGTTCATAAACCTGAGAGCCTGGGGCTGTGGCCGTAAGCCCAACCTGCTGCGCCAGGGCTCGCTCGACGGAGCGTCTCCCAGTCCGCTACGTACCACGATGTACATGATGTTTCTCCTTCTGCTTTGTTGCCTAGTAATCTCGCTCGTCACAGGGAAAAGGAACGAAGATTGGGGGAAGTGCCCATCTCATGCCCGCCGCTGACACCAGTGCAAGAATGAATCTTTTCCTTGCTTGGCTGTTGCCAGGCATCTCCTTGGCTTGACCCAGCATTGTTCAACAGCTTTGCTCAAAGTGTGCGAGCTACGAGTTACTTCTCCACCAAATTCACTCCGGCCCCGGCTTTGACATTTCCGCCTATATTGTGGATTCAGCCCAACCACCCACTTTCGAAATACGTGACCGGACGTTCCTCCGTTGGGTGGGAACCAATCAGTTTGAATTTGAGTTTGGAGACATCCCCGTTGCGTTGGACTTCGATGAGTCCGATGTTCATATCTACGAACGGATTGTGCGAGGCACCCTTCGCACCCGGAAGTTTGCTGATTCGCCCTTCGCAGAGTCCACCCGACGGCGTACAAGGGAAATCGAACTTTGAGCTTGAAGTTGTGACGAGGCGCGGAGCAACTCTTACCTTTGTCTTGGTAGCCCAGCTTTCCAGGACTGAGATCGGACTAGACGTGAACTGATAAAGCCAAGGCTCGTGTAACCCCTGCATGTGAATGCTACACGCATTCCCTATGTGGACATCGCCGCTGACGATAGCGACGCACTGATTAGGATGAGCCTCTCGATGTGCATACAACAAGCCGAGAAAAGCGTTGCGGGCTGGAATGTTTTTGGAATGTGACCAATGATCATGAAAGGTGGTCGGCTTGACCTTCCCCAAAACATCTGCCAAACCGCCGGGCACAAAAAATACAGGGACACTGGACACGATGAGCAACACCTTCTTGTGTCCGTTGTTAATAAGGAATTGGCGAAGATCCTCAAGTTGGTTCGCGCTGTACATCTGGTTGCTGGAATTGGAGAACCGCTCGGAACGGAGATCCATGACAAAAACACCGATGTTGCCATAGCTGAAGTTGTAGTGAAATGAGCTACGTATCTGCGGCAAAACACTCGAAGCCTGATAGTCAAAGTAAGCACCAAGTGCTCCCGGCAAGATGTTGCGATACTTGTGTCCAGAGTGTTCCGGCTGCGTCCCCCAACTATCCTTGATCTCATGATCGTCCAGTGTTGGGTAACAGGGATAGTTGGCGTACATCTCTCGGATAGGCTTCACAGACCAAAAAGTGCGATATCGCAGGTCGTACGCACGGCGAACCTCTTCTGGCGAGCAGTCGAGGATATTCGTTTTTCCTCGGACAGCCTGCCGGATCAAGTAGGGATTGTTAAACAGCGAGAAAATTCCTGGTTCATCGGCGTAGATCTGATCGCCGCAGGGAAGCACGAACTTTACATTGTTTTCCTGGAGGATGCGTGGCAACAGGCAAAGCATTCGGTCCGACTCGGGAGAGATCGTTCCACGATCGGTGAAGGGTTGATGACAACTCCACAATCCAATGACGACCTTCTGGGGTGTATCGCCATCCCCGGCAGGCGACGTTTCAAAGGATCCTGCTCCCACGGATGTACGGTCGGCAGTACGAATGATGCGGTAGGTATACTTGGTCAAGGGTTCGAGAGGCGGTCCGGCGGGTCCGGGATACTGAACAACGGCTGTGTTATCGCCTGGCCCGCCGGGGATCGTGAGCGTTACTCTCTTGGCGCCTGAGCCTTTCTGGATTTGGAGTTCATGCACGCCGGGGACTTCGGTGCGCATCCAGAGCCGGACCGAATCTGGCCCTGTGATTCCGACCCCGACCATGTTCTTGACCTGGTGGTTGGCGAACCTTGCCGTACGCAACAGCGGTTTCTTGTAGAGAGCGTCTCTTGTGAGTTCTTCGATGCGAACAGGACCTATGCTGAGCTTCGTAGTGAGGTAATTAATGAGATCCGAATGATTCTGAAAATACGCCTTACCGACCAGGCTAGGTCCTACCACACCAACCAGGTCTATCGCGTTACCCAATTGATCTTTCAGATCCGCAGATTTCATCCGATCAAGGCCTTGTTCCTCAAGAACGAGATTTGTGAAGTATAGACCGACGCTCTTGGCCAGGGACTCACCAAAGAAACCACCAAACCCCGGCGACGAGAACCTGCTGATGGCCAATTGGAGTACTTCACCAAAGTGTGTGTGAGGTCGAAGTCTAATTGAGTCCGTGGGGCGGTGGTAAAACGCGCGGACGTTGTCAGTCAACGCCTTCTCTTGTGAACCAAAGGGGACAACGATTCTGTTCAACTTTAGGTATGCGGAGACGAACTCATCATCAGACCCGTAGTGGTGATAGTTTTTAGAGATATTTATTTTACCGAGCTTATTCGCGATAAAAGGCCTGAGCTTATTGCTCTGCTCCAAAGCGGCCTGGATGAGCGCCGGTGCTTTTCCGTCAGCCCATCGTTCGGTCGTAAATCCCGCTCGTTTTAATACACCTTGCGGTATGACGTCGCCCAAGAAATGATTGAAGGGGTTCTCGACTTTCTCTTCAGCAAGCGTGACACGGCCCCTCAATTCTTTGATCGCTCGCTTTTGCCCTTCGATGTCTTGTAATAGTTCCGGTCGTTCACTCACCCACACGTACATAATCGTCCTCCTGACATCTCAGAATGTGGGATTACAATTCACCACATGAAGATGGTTCCGGTATAGTCAAAATATCCTCTTCTGGCCGTCCGAGCGCTCGATCAAATACAAGTAACGCATTCATGGTGTTGTCTTACGGAGTGCAGCACATGCAGCCATGACCATCGGGCACACCATTTTGTGGTATCACCTGGGCGTCGTAGCGTGACATAGCTAGACCTCTTTCTAAGGAGGCTCACAAACGATTCGGCGTTCCCCCTTAGATGGTTTTGGAGAGAAATCCACTCCGACCCCATGCCTTCCCGCTCTGCGGGTAGTACATGATTGACCCCGTCCGCATCGCGGTCCAGTCCGCGCAGGGCAATTTGCAGCGCGCTGCGAAACGCTTGGGTGCAACCAATCGCGCTCTACAAATGCGCCGCGGGCATGCTGCCGGACTGCGAGACTATCCGGAAACTCATTTTTTTAAAATGGCCTCTGAAAGGCCGGTTTTAAGGTTCCTTCGCAAGCCCTGCCTCGATGAAGCTGCAAAAATAATCCGCGACAATATTCATTTCCTTCGATCCGGGCTGCACGATGGGCTCAAACAGGGCCAGTTGGGCTTGCGTCAGTTTGTCCAGTACTTTACGTTTATACACAACACCGGCTACAAACATAGCGATGAAGCTTACGACTCTGTTCCAACTGGTCAGGTCAATCTTTGGCGGCTTCTGTTGCGCCAGTGTCAATATCGGTTTGCCGGAATCATCCGTTAACCGGGCCAGATAGTCGTGGAAACGCCGAAACGGCTTGGTTCCGTAATACTTGCGCAGGTTTTCGGACAGCGACTTAGTTTCATCATAGACGCTTCCTATATTGATACCGTCGATATCGCCGAAGAGATCGGCAGAGCTCGCTTTGTCGTTCAGGTAGGTTTTGAGATCGACTTGTCTTCCGGTGGCTATCGCTTCTGCGTACGGTTCCAGTGCGCTGCCCAAATCCCCGGCCCAGGTTATAAGTGCTTCCGTAGTCACGTCTGCCCGAACAGGTGGAAGAATAGAGTCCGGCTTTTGCCGTCGCTGCGCTTCGATCCCCACCAGGACATGGCCCATGTCTATCCTGTCGCTGCCGATCGTCATAGTTTCAAACGAGCGGATATATTTGCCCTGGGGAGAATCAACCGCGGCAAGCAGACAAATTTTCCGATTTCGGTGGAGGAATGCATCGAACATCCCGGTCAGCGGGCTTCCCGGCGCCGGCTGATACATCTTTCGAACCGATGACAGAAATTCGAAATGGCTAAATGCGACTTGGCAGATACCTGTCACTCGCCCGATCGGACGCTTACTCTCGTAGGAATCCATCAACGTGAGGAAGCAATCGAAATCGCTGTGTTGGAAGATGGCCTCCGCCGTTACCTCGCGGCCGCCTTTGAAATCCAGCGTGACCTGAACACGAAGCCTTCGAGTCCCCGGGTCGACTACGATCATCGATTCCGTGGTGAAGCTCCCGTCTGACTTGATTCGACTTACCGGACTTGTCGAAGCGTTCACGCCGCGCCCGGTATAAACGCGATTCACGATGTCCTTTGGCTGCCACTTCTTCAGGTCGACCGCCGTGATGAGCCGACGGACTCTATTCTCCTCGATCATCAGCTTGCCCGTGATAGCAATTGCCACTTGAGGTGAGGGAAGGTCACCACAGAAGAAAGCCTCGAAACCAGATGGTTTGCGGGTGAATACGCCAATGTACTTGTTGCGTTGAATCTGGGTTAGATGAAGCACCGGAATCTCCGCCGCAGGGGTAAGTCCAAGATGCTCCTCAGGCACCGGAGCCAGTCCTGGCATTGTGCCACCGTCCGTCAGGCTGTACCCGCTGGTGACCCCATCGCTTGTCCGTATGTACATTACTTACCTCTGATAAAAAATCTCACCATATAAATAAGCTCAACGATTTTGACGCGTCAGCAGGTCATACCATTCCCCTCCCAGGATGCCGGTAGGCACTATTCCGTCTCGTGCCTGCCAGTTGGCCAGGGCCTGGACGAAGCTCCAAATATCCGGGTTCTTAGCTGTGATGCCTAGCCGAACGGCAATCTGGCCCGTATAATTTCCCCATCCAATCGTGCGGGCATAGACCCTATTCAAAGTGACTGCTTTCTTTAAGGCGTCTGCACTCAGCGCCAGAGGTGCGCCAGACACCGCAGGGGCACCAAGTGCTGTACTCTGGCTCTGTGCCTGACTGTTAGTTTGCGCGCCACCGATGTACATGGATAGCTCCTTGCGAGCAGTCAAGTTTTCAATAGGCGGAACGCGTCGGCGATAACCCTGCCGCGTTTGCTGCTGCGCCGTGAAACCTGGATCCTGACGCCGTCACCGGCGTTCAGAGTGAAGGTGTGGACCGCCATCCAGGTGTGCGTTGAGGGCAGCGCCACTGTCCGCCGAGCCATGAGCCCGCGTGCACTCTGGTCGTAAACCGCGGAGACAGAGCGTTGCGCCTGATCGCCGTTGTTGGTGAAGACGTTAATTTGTGCCGCAGGGTTGCTGTCGGCCAACACCGGCCACCAGGCAGAAAGAGTCCATCTGCCATTATCGGAGATTGTCCCCTCATACTGGACGACATCGTCATCCTTTGCAGTTGCGTCTGCCGTGGCATAGTAATACTTGGCGGCATAACTCTGCTCGTGGCTAGGTCCCCACTTCATCCACTTGCGCGTACCTTCCTTCCAGCTTGCCGTTTGCGGAAAGGTAAAAAGAGAGTTGTAATCCAGCACGATGCGCTGCGGCTTCTGACTGGCCGTGCTGCCGTCCCATTGGAGCAGCGCCATATAGTAATCCCAATCCCAGTAGCCGCCTGGGTCGCCGTGGTCTGTGCCGAGCACTTCGTCGTGACCAATGATGTGCTCGCGGTCTTTGGGAATTTTTCGGCGCTCGCAGATATCCCGCACCAAGGCTGTAGAGGCCAGATACAGCGCCTCGGAGAAACACGCCGGGGTGTTATAGCAGCCTCCTTCGTGTTCAATGCCAATCGAATATGTATTGGCCGACCCGGCGTGCTGTGCATAGTAGTATTCGGCGACCATTTGGGTAATCCCGCCGCTTTTGTTGATCACATAATGCGGCGGAAAGCAGTTTTCGCCGTTATTCCAGTGTTTGATCGTTGTGGCAGCGGAGCCAATCAGGGTATGGATGACTATATGGGTGATATTGGACCACCCGCGCACGTTGAGATTGCCGCCACTACGCCACACCCCACACAGGGCCGCCGGAGTCACCTGCTTGACCAGCCTAGTATCGGCGTTGTAAATGGTTGCCGTCGAGAAAGCCTTCCCTAATCCGTCTGCATAGCGCATATACATAGACAGGCCTCATCATCAGGGATTTTGCTTCGCAATGATGCCGTCCAGATCCTTCCCTAGCTGGGTGAAATCCAGCGCCGGCGGTTCTTCGGAAAGGACCACCGCAACATACTCCAGCCGCTTTGCTACCGCAGACTGGCGAATCATCTGGATCGCCTCGTGATAACGAGGATGGACAAGCCCGCACTTATTTGCTGACGCCGGCGGTGCCCCCGGAAGCTGCTTCACTCCGTCGAGAAGGCCATTCTTCATGCACTGATTCGACTTCAGTACTTTGGCGATCTCGTTCGATGACGCTTGGTCCACAAGGCGCCCCTGAGTCAGCAGTGTAAAGAAGGTTGCTGCCGATAGGGCCGTCGCGCTGTGACGGGGCAGTGTGGGAAACGGACTACTCCACCAGGTGAGGGCGGGCTTTTCATAGGCGGCCCTCAGCCACAGCCCACCCTGCTTTTCGTCAAAGAGGCCCGACTGCAGCGCCACCGAGCCGATGTACTCGAAGCCCAGGGCAATGATGAGGGCGCGCGCGGCCCAGTTCCCATGTATCGCAGGCGTCCGCCGCAGCCTGGCCTCCACCGAGCTACCAGCCTTTTCCGCGAACTGGAATAGCCCTGTGAGCTTGGGCTGCGACTGGAGCCCCGCCTTCTTCCATTCCTTCGCGATGGAGACCTGCAGCACGCCGCCCTTGTTGATGCCGTTGCGCGTGGCAAAGGTGTTTAAGTCGAAGCGCAACTGGTAGACCGCATACAGCGCAAGGATCTTGACGAGGCTGTCTCCTTCCACCGTCTCTTCTCCCCCCGGATTGCTCGCGTTGAACGCGGAGGAGCCGGCGAAGATCGGCGTGTGGTGCTTCGCCTCCGTCAGATCCACGAGCGCGATCCGCAAGTTCACCTTGGGCGACACCGCCGATTGATACTTGTCCTGGACCAGCTTCGTCAGTTCCTTCTGCAGGCTCACGCGCCGTGGGTCGGTCACCTCTACGAAGCCCGGCCTCATCTGCGCGGCCGTCATAACGCTGGCGTCTGGATCCGACAGCAGTCCCGCCCCGGGATTGAGAGCCTTCCGCACGTGATAATGCGTCAGAAGGACTGGCTTCCGTAATATATTGTCTCCGACCCCATTTATTGAAGAATCATAACAAAATGATGACGGGACTGGCCCCAACGCTTCACTCGTCCTCACGTACATGGCATACTTCTTTCTATTTCATAAGTTGACACGTATCTCGCCACACGAATGTGGGCGGTAGCGCGTACCCCACCAAACCAACAAGCGCATCTTGTCTCTTTGGACCTTGGGCTGGTAGTGATTCGGCTTCCCTGCCGACAGCTGTGGTGGGTTACCCTGACACTAACCCACCCTACATTGAATACCTCGAATACATTGGCTACCGGTTTCATAACCAACTCTATTTCCCCTTTCCATCCCTACAAACGATTCGGCGTTCCTCCGTAGATGGTGTTGTACCAGGAGCGGCCTAGGAGTCGGCCTCCTACTTGAGACAGCACCCCTGCACCATCCACTTTTCTGACCACGAGCCTCACGGTACAGCCCTCTTCCAATCTCAGATGGATAGGAAGGGCGTAATAGCCCCACGGATTCAATATTAGTTTCGTTGGCAAGTAGGGCGCCCGCGGCTGGTTGTTGCAAAGGATCATCCACTCATAGCCGGGTGTGTGGGAGATCACTTGGCGCGTGGATAAGTCTAGTTCTGTACGGTCCGCATACTGGGTGAAATATAGCAATGTGCCGCAATACTGAGGGTTCAGCTCGTAGCGCGCGACCTCCACCTCTGTCTTATCATGATTGTTCCCGACTCCCGGCGCGTCCTGGATGCTGGCAACATCAAAGTACCCGGCATCCAAGGGAACGCGACAGATCTGGCACACATTGGAATAACCTGTATCCCGAGGGACATCACAGGCGTGGCTCATATTCATGGCAGTCCCGTTCCGTAGCCCAATATCTTGTAGCCGTGCAACACGATGAAGAGCTCCGCGCCAACACGTTGTTGGGTCCCCTTGTCTTCGTAACCATAAATCTGCCCTTTTGATATCTCCTCGACCTCGATGCGGATGGTTGAGCGGGGCATGAACAGCATCGGCTTGGCGAGGGGACGGAAAGGCCGTTCACCTGTTGCCTCACCTAGTCCGGCGATGTTGTGGATAGGCTGGTTCTGCAACTCGCGCCCGGTGCCGCTATCGATAATGCTGTACTTGAAATTAATGCCGCACAGTCGCACGAGCAGGCATTCCGCGAGCCAGCCTGATTCACTATCGCCGGGCAGCAAGAGATTGCTCAACAGTGACGTCACGATTGCCACGCCGTTATTAGACATATCATCCGGGGATAGGCGCGTTGGCAAAGATGTCAACTTGGCCGGGATGAAGCTGTAGCCAATCGCCACCGCCACAAACCCACCTTCGATGCTGATGTTGATCACATCCTGAACGCGGTTGCCTGGCTCCCCTCGGAGTTTGAACTTGGCCACATAGTCGTAGGGAATTTCTTTGGCCGTGGGGGCAACAGCCGGCGACGGCATGATGTCCGACGCTGAACGCATGGGTACCTGTTGCTGGTCCTGGCTCAGTCCTAATCGCATGATCTGTACCTCCTACTGCCTCGCCCCATATCCCAGGCATCTCGTTCTAAACTGAAACAGCGGAGCGCGTGCCCGAGACGCGGGATGGGGAATTTTGTCACTCGGCTTACCATAGCGTTTTCCATACCTCTGCCGCCTGAGCTGGTGCCACATGCCAGCGCGTCTGCGGAGGCTCCTGTGGCACGAAGGCTTCCAGTCCACTCATGCCATCCTGCCGCACATAGCCATCGATGCCTTGCATATCCTGATCTTCCGCAACTCCACGCAGTTCTTCATCCTCGGCAAAGCCCTGTAGCTCCTCGTCCGCATCCAGGCCACGGAGTTCTTCGTCCTCATCGAGACCACGCAATTCCTCTTCTTCTGAAAGTCCATGTAGCTCTTCGTCTTCATCGATTCCCCCCAACTCTTCATCTTCGTCCAAGCCTCGCAGTTCTTCATCTTCGGCCAGACCTCGCAATTCCTCGTCTTCATTCAATCCCTGGACCTGCTGGTACAGGGTGCCGTCCGGTGCCTGGTACAACGCGCCGAGCCCGTTGTAACCCGCAACACCGGCCTTTTGCAGAAGTGGGGTCGCTATTTTGAGACCAGCTCTTATCGCTGCTCCATAGGGGCCGGGGATAAACGATGCCCCTCGTTGAGCCAATCTATGAACGGACTTTAGTCCACGCTTGAGTCTGCTCCAGAACCCGCCAATAGGATTGCCCAGCCCATCTACGCCCTGCACATATTGATAGAGATTCCCATCCGGGCCCTGGCGTACTTCGCCGAGGTAGCCGATGCCCATCATCTGGGTCATTGCATCTTCGCCAATGCCCCAACCGGCGGTGGCGGTCTCGGCCGGCGCCATTGCTTCTGTCGGCATGGCCGCTGGTGCTTCGGCCGGTGAAGTAGGCATCATCACCGGCGCCATCGCCGGTGTCAGCACTGACACGACCGGACCAACGCCTGGGATCAATGGCGCAAACTGCTGAACGTAGGGCAGCGCCCTGCGCACTGCCCGGCGAGTCCAACGCTTTACCCTGCTCCAGATGCCGCCGATGGGATTGCCCAGACCGTCCACACCCTGCACAAATTGATAGAGATCCCCATCCGGGCCCTGGCGTACTTCGCCGTGGTAACCGATGCCCATCATCTGTGTCACTTCGTCTCCACTTAAGTACTGCATGGTTTTTCTCCTTCTGGTTTCCGCCGTTTACTTTACTGGACATCGCGTGTCAGATAGCCATCCAGCACAACCCAGATACGGAGCGGGCCCGCCACATAAGCCAACTTTTTTTCGTTTTTTGGATTCACTCCGGGTACTCCCTGAGGGAACGCCATCTCGACACGGAAATTCTGTTGTGGCTCAATATAGACCGGCTCGGCAAAACGGAACGTGGCCTCCGGACTTGGCTCACCATGGTTGGCAGCGGTGAGGACACCCGGACTTACACCAGCGCCGGATGGAAACCAGAAGGTGGGCATCTCGATCATGACCTTTTCCCCCACAATCAAGGAGGTCACCGAGTTGTAGATCAGGTCCGCCAAAATCTCACCTTCACTGAACATGTCTCTCGGGCCCCCAGTTGCAGGTGTTATTTGCCCCCCCGCAATATATTCTGTTGAGGAAGGGCGCAGGTTGGAGACCACCACACGCAAAGCCCGCGCCTCGAAAGTATTCAGGCTGGGCAGGACGCCGGAAGCTTGAAGGTTTGTTTCCAGCTTGGTCTTGCTCTGGATATCCACAAAGAAGCGAATCACTCGTGGATCTGTCATAAAGTCTGTGAACTTTTTGCCTGTTTCTTCCTTCACGAAGAAGGCATCGTATATGGGCGAGTGAAGCTTTTCTTTCACACCTTGAACCTTTGCCATAGCAACCTCCTTTATGTATTTTTAACAATCACTGCCTATCGGACAACTTCATACAGCGCACCGTCTGCCCCAAGGAAGTACCGGCCAAGCGCACGACCGTCCTCTTCTCCCAGGTTTTTGCATGGATTCTCACCAAGCTCAGCCGAACCGCCCGCGTCGAAGCCCTGCACCTGATACAGCGAACCATCTTCGCCCAGAAAGTATTGCCCCATTCCTTGCTGTGGGTTTTCTTCATCCGGGCCTTGTACCTGATACAAGGTGCCATCCTCGCCCAGAAACATGGCTTCCGTCCCCGATGAACTGGGGTTCACGATCATCAACTCATCCAATCCGAGCTGTTGGTCCTTGCTCATGTCATTCCCCCTGCTTCTGTCGGCGAATCAGCGGTCCGTAAATTCGCCAACATAAATTCCGATCGCTCTAGCCTTCGATCCCTCGTGGAGTGACTTTGTAACTGCCTCCCACGATATAGAGTTGCGTCCCTTCGATGTTGCTGACCAGACGCGGAGGATTCTCCATCCGGTGAATGTAGGTACGAGGTTGGCCCGGTTGGCCTTTGTCGGAGCGATACATCAGGCCCACCAATTCGCCGAGTTCGACGACGACGGGCGGGATCACTCGGGACTGGTGAATCTTCATCACGCGAGACGGGCCGAAGCGATTGAATGCCTGGTACAAGCTTGTCCCTTGCCGTACGTCCTGCATCCGAGCCACGTCGAAGGGTTGTCCGACTGACGACCTGTTCCTGTTGCCAGGCTGTTTTGAGCATGTGCAGTGCCTGTCCGCACTCATTTCCGCAGGGCCTTTGGTGATGTTGGCTGCATCTGTACAGGTCGTACCGGCTGCATGGCCGCTGGCCGCACCGACGCGACTGGTTTAAGCGCCACGGGCCGAACCGCCTGAACCGCGGCTCTGGTTACGGGGCCTGTGACTGACGGGCGATGCGCCATCGCGCTCACTGACTTCGGTGGCAAAATTCCCCAAAGCCGTAACCTCCGTTTTATTCGACTCGCTGTGCGCGGGCGAGGTCGAGCGGACAGCCCTTGGTTCCAGATACGGTGCAATGCCGCCTTGAGCCATGGGCTTCGACGCAACAATTGCCGCTGCCGTAGCAGGTCCCACAGGGACTTTATCCTCGTGTCTTTGGGCTGTATGGCCTCGCTACGCACCGCCCGGATCAGTCCTCGTAACCAGTCCGGTACCGGCCCGACAGCGCCAATGCCTCGCAGTTCCATATCCTCGGCCATCATGTTCGACCTCCTTTCGATCGCGATGATCTTTTTCACCGGCGTTGTTGGCGCCCATCCCATCGGGTAGTGCATGGTGGCATCCAACGGGATCCAGTGACCGTTGTGAAACACCTCCAGATAAATATGCGTGAAGAGATCCTGCCTGAATAGATTTGGTCCGCTGAGCACCAGCCGCACCGGATGCCCGATTGCTTCCAACATCGCCCCCAGTAGGATGGCCATGTCGTCGCAATCGCCAGCCCGCAACTCCAGCATGCGCTTCGCGGAATGGAGCACCTCCACCTGAACCGTGTCCTTGGTATAGCGGATATGCTGCTGGACCCACTCGAAGAGGGCCTTGATCTCGGCCAGGTAGTCCTTGGGCTTGACTTGTTTCTCCAGCACAATGTCGATGGCCTTCTGACGAACATAAAAATCTTTCGCTCCGGCTCGAATCAGCGCCTGTACATGCTCAACCGTTTTTTGCGTTCCAAGCCAACCCGTTGGAATGTGACCAAGAGAGATCTTCGGCGGTGTGAGCGGCGCCGACGTATGCCTCTGTGTGGTTGCAGCTTGCTCACTACCCGATCTAGGGTTCACATCGTCAGCAAAACCCACTGTGGTCTTGCACTGGCACGATTCGCCCGATCTCGCGTCATTCGCCGCTTGATTCACGTGAGATGACCCTCAACATCGATAGCCACAAGTTGCGCGTTCTCACAACGGCGTAGTGCAGCGAACATGCCACGCGCGAGACGCACCCCTTGCGGTGATCAAAGGTGTGGGAAACCACTATCTTGCGGTTATCTACTGTTTGAATAGGCACCTGGAGGGAGGGAGAAGAAGAAAAACCTTTCCGGAAAGGACCGGATCAGATCCGGAATATCTTTTCCGGATGACAGGGAATTCAAGGTTCACTGTCGCGATGGGGCTTTTTCAGTTTGTTGTACAACGTGCGAGGGGTAATTCCTAAGACGCGTGCGGCCTGGGAGTGATTCCCCTGCGCGCGTTGCAACGCCGCTTCTACTAACAACCCTTCGCAATACTCTACAACACGCGAAAGGTTCCACCCCTTCGAATCCAACCGTGTGAAGAGCGGCGTAATACATTCCGTGGACGAGAGTGGTGAGTCTGGAATGACAGCCGGATTCGGGTGGCAGCCTATCGCAGCCTGTCCACTGTTCACCTGTTTCTTCGCACAGAGCTGCCGCCATATCTCTGGAGGAAGGTCACTCAGACTCAGAGGCGCACTATCTGTTTTATTGAGTGCGGCACGCCGGACAATGTTCTCAAGTTGCCGCACATTACCTGGAAGGTCCAATTGCGCCAGGGCCTCGATGAAGTCGGTGTCGACCGAGGAAATTTCCGATTTTGAGATCGCTCGATATTTCATGAGAATGTTATCGATCAAGGATTTGAGATCGGCCATTCTCTCCCTTAACGGGGGGAGATAGATCGAGAACATATTCAGCCGATGGAACAGGTCCGCTCTGAACTCTCCCCGTTCCATCATCAGTTCTAAATTGCGATTCGTGGCCGCAATCACTCGAACATCCACGCCCACGTCGCGATCGGTGCCGACGCTCAAGACACGATGATCCTGAAGCACTCGAAGTAACTTTGCCTGCATATCACTCCCAAGATCTCCAATCTCGTCCAGGAAGAGCACGCCTCCATCTGCCGCACGAACGAGTCCCTTTCGATCCCGGTCTGCCCCCGTAAACGCTCCCCTGCTGTGACCAAACAGCTCACTTTCAGCCAGGCCAGAACTGATCGCCCCACAGTTGATCGCCACGAAAGGACCCGCGCAGCGTTTCGGATCAAGTTGGTGAATGGCGCGCGCCATCAATTCCTTCCCTGTTCCCGACTCTCCCGTGATCAACACGGCCAGATCGCTCAAATAGCCAACCCGCAACGCCTGTCGGGATGCCACCTCTATTGCGTCGCTTTCTCCCACAATACCGAAGGATCTCATGCGCTCATGGATATCCTTTCTTTCAACCAGCTCACGTGTTTTTTGCGCAAAGACTCCCGTCAAGATCCGCTGTAGCTCTTGCGAAAAACCAGATTCTTCGCTGTCGAGCACACACGATGCGCCGGCCAATAAGGCTTGGCAGCGCAGGCCCACGGACCAAGAGTGCGCGCCCCGTTCATGAGCGATCACTGTCAATCCAGCCTGTTTCATACGGCCAATAATTTTCGAGGCAAGAGTATCATCAGACGGGTACGCTCCTAATGCGATCACGGCGGCATAACAAGAAGAACGCAATGCTTTTTCAATATCACCCAACTCCTTTATCTGATACGCGTGAGCGCCACAATCTGAAACCACACGGTCAACGAGTCTGAGCCGAGAAGTTTGAGATTCCCAGACCAAGACCATCCGATGTGAATTGGCTACCCCAGGCTCCGCGCCATTATTAGAAAGACTTTGTTGTGTCAGGTTCTTATTTAGATTGAACGGTGTAGCGTTCTGAGCGGTGTGCGTGTCTTGGATCGGGGCATTGACTTGCTCGTGCGGCGAGAGCAACGCTCGTCCAATTTGCGCGTTGCTCTCACGCATACATACCCCTGCTGGGAAATGGCCCGTGACGGAGGTCACATGCTTGAGGGATAAAGGAGGTGAGACTTGGAGAGGTGCGACCCACTGATGTCCTCCTCAATCCTCGATCCCTAGCACAGAGCGTTATCGAGGGGGTCAGAGCCGGACTTGTACTCCTACGTAGTGTTCCATGCAAGAGGAAATATCGACAAGCATTTCGCATGCCGTTCAATATTTCGAGCGAAGGTTTTTTTAATAAAGACGGGGCTCAGGGAGTTACGTTTTTGCTGATATCTGTTAACCCATTGAGATCGTTACTTAAATAGCTGCCGCCGCGTTCAGAGTCGGCGAGGCTAAGTTTCGCAGGGTGATCTGCTATGTTGCGATAAATTTAACCGTGAAGGATATGGCTGCGTTACGGCTGTTTTGCTCACTGCGCTCACTGTCTATTTTCCTCTCGACCATTCAAACATGAAGGCTTGCAAAGAGTCCCTATCGGGACCCAAGAAAAACTCAAACTCGATGGCATTTCCACCCGTTGACAACCTGGCCGCCCCTGCCTAAGATCCCGTGGTGTTCAACGCGCCGTGACCTCCATGCATACTACGTTGACCCCGCTTCAGGATCTCGCCAAGTCTCTGCACAACTGCCAACGTTGCAAGCTCGCAAAGATGGGCCGGACCCAAGTGGTATTTGGTGTGGGAAATCCGCACGCGAGCGTGATGTTCGTGGGGGAAGCACCGGGCTTCCATGAAGACCAGCAGGGGGAACCGTTCGTTGGGGCTGCAGGAAAACTCTTGAATGATCTCCTGCAATCCGCGGGATTGTCGCGCAGTGACATTTACATCGCAAACGTGATCAAGTGCCGCCCTCCGAACAACCGCGATCCGGAACCGGATGAAGTCGAGACATGCAAGCCGTTTCTGATGCAACAGATCGCAATGATCCACCCGAAACTGGTCTGCACGTTAGGAAATTGGGGGACGCAAACATTGCTGGAACGGAAGGTGGGGATTACAAAGGTTCGCGGCCAGGCGTTTTACTTGAAAGACTTTGTCCTCTTCCCCTTGCTACATCCCGCCGCAGCCTTGCATCAAGGCAGCATGCTCGAACCGCTCCGTGAGGACTTCAAGAAGCTAAGAGAATTTCTGGATCGGAACACGAAACCAGTCGAACCCACAGCTCCCACTCCAACAGCAGCTCCCGCACTCGAAATCGAGCAGCCTCAACCAGCGCAGATGGACCTTTTCGGTTCATAACTCGTCTCTCGCCCTTCGACGCAGCTCAATACAACCAGATTTGATTCTCGGTCAGGATGTGATTACGCTGTAGCCTCATAGGAGATGCACATGAAAGCACACATCGTTCGGATCGGCAATTCCCACGGTATCCGCCTTCCGAAAACATTGCTTCAGAAAGCCCAGCTTGAGGATGAAGTCGAACTTCAGGCCAAGCTTGGCCGTATCCTGATTTCCAAAACGCTCAAACCGCGTGCCGGTTGGGCCGAAGCTGCCCGACGTATGCGGGCACGGGGCGAAGATCGCCTCCTCGACCCGCCGACGTCGACTCGATTCGGTAAGGAAGAGTCGAAGTAAAGACAAGATGAAGTCATAAGGACATCAATACAACGATGATCTATACCCACTCAATCGAGGGGGACATGGAGTGG
>Ga0315275_10001561_pt1 | contig 20279 bp, 19 predicted proteins | sample YL17G03_0_MG_FD_205557 | JGI IMG/M metagenome (GOLD analysis project Ga0315275, IMG submission 205557) | Sediment microbial communities from Yellowstone Lake, YNP, Wyoming, USA - YL17G03_0 | ecosystem: Environmental > Aquatic > Freshwater > Lake > Sediment | place: USA: Wyoming | collected...
CCTTTCTCACCCCAACATCGTCACCGTACACGATTTCGGACTGGATGCCGGCAAGCTGTTCATCGTGATGGAATACGTTCCCGGCACCGACCTAAAGACGCTGATCCAGCAACGCGGCCGCTTCACCCCCGAGGAGGCCCTGCCGCTCATCATCCAGGCCTGCGCCGGGATCGGCTACGCCCACCGCGCCGGTCTGGTGCACTGCGACGTGAAACCGCAGAACATGTTGGTCATGCCGGACCAGCGCCTCAAGGTGGCCGATTTCGGCATCGCCCGCGCCCTGGCTTCCATCCGCCCCGGCGAGCAGAGTGACGTGGTTTGGGGCTCGCCACAATATTATTCGCCCGAGCAAGCCTCCGGCGTAGCCCCCTCCCCATCTTCGGACGTCTACTCGCTGGGCGTGGTGCTGTACGAGATGTTGACCGGCGCACTGCCGTTCAACGCCACGACGGCCACCGAGCTAGCCCGTCTGCACCTGGATGTCCTGCCGCCCTTGCTGACCGAAACGCTCCCGGATGTCTCGCCCGCGCTAGAAAAGATCCTACTCAAAGTACTTTCGAAAGAGCCTTCGGCCCGCTATCGCACGGCCGACCAGTTGGGACGCGTGCTGCTGAACTTTGGCAACGCTCGTTCCGCCCCCGCGCTGGCTTTGAAACCTGAGGCTGCTCCCGTTATGGAAAATTCCACGCTTCCCGCGTCGGTCGAGACAACCAGCCTGAACATTGACTGGGCCTCCGTCGCACTGGGCTTGCTGGCCTTGTTGGCCGTCGGCGGGCTGATCCCGTTCTGGGTCTGGGTGTATTTCGTGTATAATCCGCCCGTTCGGTAAAACCATGCCCCTAAAATATCTCCTTGCCCCCTCCATCCTCTCTGCGGACTTTACCCGTCTCGGCGAGCAGATTGCCGAGTGTGAGGTCGCTGGCGCGGATTGGATCCACGTGGATGTGATGGACGGTCACTTCGTGCCCAACCTGACGATGGGACCTTTCATTGTAGAGGCCTGCCGGAGGGCAACCCAATTACCTTTGGATGTGCACCTGATGGTCGAGTCGCCAGAACGCTTGCTGGAGGCCTTCGCCAAAGCCGGGGCGAGCCACCTGACTGTCCACGTGGAAACCTGCCCGAATCTGGAACGTACGTTGCAGGAGATCAAGGCCCTGGGCTGCGCGGCCGGCGTGACGCTGAATCCGGACACGCCCGTCGAAGCCATCGAGCCGGTTTTGCCTATGGTTGACCTGGTGTTGGTGTTGACTGTCCACCCCGGCTATTCCAGCCAGGTCTTCCTGCCGGAGACGACGCCCAAGGTGGCTGCCCTCCGCCGCATGTTGGACTCGATTGGTTCGCCGGCCCGTCTGGAGGTGGATGGCGGCATCTCGGCGCAGACCCTGCCCGAGGTCCGGGAAGCGGGCGCGAACGCCTTCGTCGCGGCTCATGCCGTTTTTGATTATCCAGAAGGCATCGCGGCGGGTATAAAGGCATTACTCGAGCAATTGGATTAAACACAAAGGTCACAAAAAAACCTTTGAGAAGACCTTACGACTTAGAACTTTCCAAAATTCTTCGCGTTCTTCGTGTCTTTGTGTTTAATAGCAAAGATCACGGCTTGCGCCGTGATCTTTGAACTTAGGGCTGGTTTCTAACTAGCCAGCGGTCGGTAGCTAAGAAAGCCGCCCTACGATTAGGCTGTCTTCACCAGCGTGCGGATGCACTTGGCGCAGAGCGTTTTTTTTACTTTGCGGCCGTACTCGATGACCGTCACCTTTTGCAGGTTCGGGCGGAAGGCGCGATTGGTCGCCCGCATCGAGAAGGACCGGTTGTGTCCGAAAGTGGTTGTCTTACCACAATGAGCGCACTTAGCCATCTTGCAACTTCCTTTCTTACGATAGTAGAGAACTACCCTACCATAATAGCTGACGGGTTACCCCGCTGATTTGGAGCGGCTGATTTTACCACAATTCGCATCCTTATACAAGCAACGTTGTTAATATAACAGAGGTCAGACAATGGGCGAAGAAACTACTACCCTGGGCACCATTCACATCTCGCCAAATGCCGTGGCGACGATTGCTTATCATGCCACACTGCAATCCTACGGTGTGGTCGGGCTGGCCCCCAAGAACCTGGCTGAAGGCCTGACGACCAGCATCACGCGTGAGCCGGCGCGCGGCATCTCGGTACATTACAACGGCGAAGAGATTGACATTGATGTTCACGTCATCGTGGAATATGGCACGCGGATTACCTCCGTGGCGTCCAGCGTTTCCAACACGGTCCGCTATCAAGTAGAGAAGGCGCTGGGTATGACGGTTCACAACATCAATGTTCACGTTCAGGGCCTGCGCGTCAGCAACCCTGATTAACCTGTCGGTCAGGAGATTTTGCCATTGATGAACCCGGAGAATCAGGCGCGGCTGGAACGCTTTAAATCCATGCCGATTGACGGTCAGGCCCTCAAGAAGCTGGTGGAGGCTGGTTTGACCTGGCTGAGGGTTAACCAGCAGACGGTCAATTCGCTCAACGTTTTCCCCGTCCCGGATGGCGATACAGGCACGAACATGGTTTTGACCATGCAATCGGCCTTGGCCGAGATTGACAATCTGGGCCACCGGCACGTCGGCCAGATGGCGGCAGCAATTTCGCAGGGAGCGTTGATGGGGGCGCGCGGCAATTCGGGCGTCATCCTTTCGCAATTGTGGCGCGGCTTCGCCCGCGCTCTTCACGACCAGGAGACGCTGGACGGCCCCAGCCTGGCGCGCGCTTTTGCCGACGCGCGCGATACGGCCTATAAGGGCGTCGTCCGCCCGGTGGAAGGGACGATCCTGACCGTTGCCAAAGACGTAGCCTCCGCCGCTGAGGCTGCCTTGAAGGAAACGCAGGACCCATTCGAGATCCTGGCGCAGGTGGTGCCCGCGGCGGAGGTTTCCGTCGAGCACACGCCTGAACTCCTGCCAGTCTTGAAGCAGGCTGGCGTGGTCGATTCGGGTGGCATAGGGTTGTTTTATATCCTCGAAGGGATGTTGCGCTACGTTTACGGTCAGCCACTGGATGTGGCGCTGGCGACCGTCCAGCCGTTATCGGCGATGAACCTGGAAAACACGCTGGAATCTATCGAGCCGGGACAGGATTACGAGGTGGTTGTGGATTTCGTGCCGGCCGGTTCGTTCGACCTGCAGAAGTTCTATGGCGAGCTCGAAACGATGGGCACTTCCATCCAGGTCGGCGAAGGCGATGGGATGTACCGGATACACATCCACGTCCCGACCGAGAAGCGCTACCTGCCGATAGACTACGTGATGACACTTGGCACGATCACCAAAGTGGCGCTGGAGAATCTAATTGCCCAAATGGAAGGATTTGGCCGCAAGTCAAGTGGAGACCGGATCGAGCTGGCGACCATCGAACCCGGCCAGATCGCCGTCGTGACCGTCTCACCGGGGCCGGGCATTGCGCGCATTTTCGCCAGCCTGGGCGTAGCTGCCATCGTGGAGGGCGGGCAGACCATGAATCCCAGCACTCAGGAAATCTTGAGCGCCTTCGAGAACCTGCCGACCGATAAGGTCGTCATCCTGCCGAACAACAAGAATATCATCCTGGCTGCCCAGGCCGCCAAGGAAGTCACGGTCAAGAATGTGCACATCGTCCCCAGCCACACCATCCCGCAGGGACTGGCAGCCATGATGCACCTGAACCCGGATGGCGAGGTGGAAGCCGTCGCCGCCAAGATGACCAGGGCGCTCGACGATGTAACCTCTGGCGAGATCACCATCGCCACCCGTTCGGTGGAGATTGATGGCGTTGCGGTGGAAAAGGGTCAGGTCATCGCGCTGATGAACGGCGCACTGGTGCTTTCCGCCGCCTCAGTGGAGCAGGCTTGCATGCGTCTGCTAGAAAACGCGGACGCGGCCTCCCATGAATTGATCACCCTTTTCTATGGCGAGGATCTGGCACCAGCCGAGGCCAATCGCATTGTTGATCTGATCCGTTCGGCATACCCTTCACAGGAGATCGAGCTTCAGTACGGCGGGCAGCCGCATTACCAATTGATCATCTCTGTGGAGTAATCACAGCGCTGTCTCCAGCTATGGCGAAAGTTTGCATCCTCACCGATAGCTCGGTACAATTTACACGACCTGGCTTCCCTGGCCGCGAGCATGTTCACATTATTCCTCTCGACTTTCGATCCTCTACTCGCTTGCAGCCAGAAACGCCGGAGGGACAGTTAGCTTTCCCAAGTGTACAGGCATTTTCGAGCTATTTCACCCAATTGAGCCGGGAATATGAGGAGATACTGGTCATCACACTTGCCGCGTCCTTCAGCCCGGTGGCGTGTTATGCCGAAGAAGCCGCTGCTCAGTACACCGACCACGCCACGATCCAGGTGGTCGATTCGCAAACCACGGCCATTGGGCAGGGGCTGTTGGTGCAGATCGCGGCCGAGGCAGCCGCTGCCAGGGCGCCCATTCACGAGATCGAACGGCTGGTGCGGGCTGCCATCCCACGCGTCTATATGCTGTTCTGCATCCCTGAGATGAACTACCTCGCCGAGGCTGGATTTCTCAGCCGCTCGCAGGCCGTGGTCGGCGAGATGATGGGGCTGCTGCCGATCTTCGTCCTGGAAGAAGGGCACCTGACGCCGATGTTGAAGGTGCGCACCCAGCGCCACTTGCTCGAATCCTTCCAGGAATTCATTGACGAGTTTAACGATCCTTATCACGTTGCCCTCATCCAGGGGACCAACCATATGCACCTGCGCGCCCGCCCGCTTCGTGAGTACGTCGAGAACAGCTTCCCTTGCACACCATTCAGCTTACATACGATTGGTGCGCACCTGTCGGCGTTGTTTGGGCCGCAGTGTGTGGGGCTGGTTGTCATGGAAAAATCCGACTCGAGGTCGAGATGAAAATTTCATTGGTCACCGATAGCACATCCGACATTCCCGAAGGGTTGCGCCTCCAGCACAGTATTGAAGTCATACCGGCCATTTTGAACCTGGGTAGTGAAAGCTACGAAGACGGCAAAGGGCTTTCCCGGGAGGAGTTTTACCAACGCCTGCCGAAATTGTCCGTCCCACCGACCACCTCCGCGCCTTCGGTGGGCAGCTTCCTGACCCGTTACGAACAGCTCTTCAACGCCGGGGCTGCGTACATCCTTTCCTTCCATCCGCCAGAACGCCTGAGCGGCATCTTCAACGCGGCCCGTTTGGCCGCTGAGCAATTCGGTGAACGCGTGCGGGTGATAGATAGCGGCCAGCTCACCTTGGGCTTGGGTTTTCAAGTATTGGCTGCGGCTGAGGCGATTGCCCGCGACGCTCTCCTGGACGATATCCTCGGACTTGTCGAGAGTGTCAAGCAACGCGTGCGCGTGGTCGCCTTGCTGGACACGATCCATTACCTTCGCCGCAGCGGACGCGTCTCCTGGGCGAAAGCCATGGTCGGCGAGCTATTGAACATCAAACCGCTGGTCGAGCTTCGCTTCGGCATCATCGAGCGGCTGGACCAGGTGCGCACCCGGTCACAGGGCATTCTGCGTCTGACCGAGTCGCTGAACTCGTGGGGGCCGCTCGAACGGTTGGCCATCCTGCATACCAACGCCGAAGCCGCCGCCCGCCAACTGCTCGAAGACCTCAGGCCCAGGCTGCCCATACAGCCGCTGGTGGTCAACGTCACAACCATCATCGGTACACACACCGGCCCGAACGGGCTGGGACTGGCGGCGGTGCCAGTCTCTTGATCGCACTCTTGATGAACGAAAGGACCCGTTTTCTCCGAGAAAATACGTTCTCGATTACTAATCCAATCCGGTTCCTTTTCCCGTGATAAAATTACTCCATGCAGCCCTCATTGGAGAAACTCCGAAAGCTCTTCCGCCTCGAACACGATAACGGTTACCAGGACCGCGCCGTGATCGGCGGTCTGGTCAAAATCCTGGATTTCTGGGAAGCCGAGGCGCGCATTGGCGGCGTGTCGGAGGAGAGCGTGCAGGCTGTTTCTGCTTGCCTGCGGAGCTATCATGACATGGCGCAGGCGGAGCGCGCCGAGTCGCTGAAAAAACTCTGGAAGCAAATCCAGGGACAGGCTGCCACGCGGAGCGACACGCCAACGGAGGCCCCTTCTGTTTCTTCCTCGGACCTCTCTCCGGCTGCCGCAGCCCAGGATCTTCTCCCTCCCCCAGCCCAACCAAATCGACCCGCCCCTCAACCGCCGCGCCCACCCTCCCCGCCTCGGCCTGAAAAGGGACGCGCCGATCTGCGTCCCGGCGGACGCACCAGCCAGACCCCCATCGCCCTCAACGCCTCACTGACCGTCCTGGCCGGCGTTGGCCCGCGTCACGCCCAGACACTCGCCAAACTCGGCCTGCACACTCTGGGCGACATGCTGTACTACTTCCCGCGCCGCTACGACGACTACAGCCAGTTGAAACCCATCCACCGCCTATTTTACGGCGACGAAGTCACCGTGATCGGTACGATCCAGACCGTGACCAGCCGCCAGGTGCGCGGCGGCGCTTCGAGCATTATGGTAGGGAAGTCGCCTTCCATTACCGAGGCCATAATCAACGACGGCACTGGCAGTCTGCGCCTGACCTGGTTCAACCAACCCTGGATCGCCAACCGCCTGCAGTCTGGTGACTCCATATCGGTTTCTGGAAAGATTGACCAGTACCTTGGCCGGTTGGTGATAAACAGCCCCGATTGGGAGCCGGTCGAAGTCGAGAACCTGCACACCAACCGCATCGTGCCGATCTATCCGCTGACGGCCAACATTGCCCAGAAATGGCTGCGGGCGCGGATGAAAGACGTCATCTCGTATTGGGCGCCCATGCTGACCGACCACTTGCCGGCCTCCATCCGCTCGGCGGCAGAGCTGCCTGATCTGAATAAGGCTCTATTGCAGGTGCATTTCCCTGATAATCAGGAAAGCCTGTGCGGTGCGCGCCAGCGGCTGGCTTTCGATGAGATTTTCTTCCTCCAGATGGGCGTTCTGCGCCAGAAGCGCGACTGGCAGGCTGCTGCCGCCCGCATCTTTGCCGCGCCGGATGACTGGCTGGAGGCGCGCATACGCTCTCTACCCTTTGCGCTGACCGGCGCGCAGCAACGCGCCGTGGCCGACATCCGCAAGGATTTGGCTTCCGGCAAACCGATGAACCGGCTTTTGCAAGGCGATGTCGGTTCCGGGAAGACAGTCGTGGCGGCCTTGGCCGCGGCGATTGTAACGGAAGCCAGCGCGCAGGCAGCCATCATGGCCCCCACCGGCATCCTGGCAGAACAACATTTCCGGAATCTGGGTCAATTGCTGACAGGCGAGGGCAGGCTACGGGTCGAGTCCGTGCGCTTGTTGCTCAGCGATTCGTCCAAGTCCGAGAAAGAGGCGATCCGCGCCGGTCTGGCCGATGGCAACATCAAAGTCGTCATCGGCACACATGCTCTGCTCGAAGAGCCGGTCACTTTCGCCGACCTGCAACTGACCGTGATTGACGAGCAGCATCGCTTCGGTGTCGAACAGCGCGCCGCGCTGCGCTCGAAGGCCACCAATCCGCACTTGCTGGTGATGACCGCCACACCCATCCCGCGCTCGCTGGCACTGACGGTCTACGGCGACCTCGACCTCTCGGTGATGGATGAGATGCCGCCCGGACGTCAGCAGATCGAGACCCACGTGCTGACGCCGCGCGAACGCGAGCGCGCCTACAGCTTGATCCGTTCCCAGGTCGCGGAAGGCCACCAGGCCTTCGTCATCTATCCGCTCATCGAGGAGAGTGAAAAGAGCGACATGCTGGCAGCCACGGCCGAACAAACCCGGCTTCAGCAGGAAGTTTTTCCGAACCTGAAAGTTGGACTATTGCACGGACGCTTGCGTCCCGATGAGAAGGACGCCGTCATGCTGCGCTTCCGGGATGGCGAATTCCAAGTGCTGGTTTCCACAACAGTGGTGGAGGTCGGTGTGGACATTCCCAACGCCACCGTCATGCTCATCGAGGGCGCGGACCGGTTTGGGCTGGCCCAGTTGCACCAATTGCGCGGACGCGTCGGCCGCGGCGCGGCCCAATCCTACTGCCTTCTCGTCCCCGGCCACGACGATGCCGTCGAGAACGAACGCCTGGCTGCCATGGCCGAGACTAACGACGGCTTCGTGCTGGCCGAGCGCGACCTCCAGCAGCGCGGCCCGGGCGAATTCCTGGGGACGCGCCAGTCTGGCTATGCCGGTCTGCGCATGGCTTCGCTGACCGACGTGCACATGATCGAAAAGGCTCGCTTTCAAGCGCAGGCGCTATTCGAGCGTGACGCCGATTTGCAGATGCCCGAAAATCAACTCTTGGCCGAAGCCCTGAGACGCTTCTGGGGCGCCGGCAAAGGAGATGTCAGTTAAATATGGTACGCGCCATCTTTCCAGGGACTTTCGATCCCATCCACTATGGGCACATTGACATTGCCGTGCGCGCGGCGCGCCTTTTCGATGAACTGGTCATTGCCGTTTACGATAAGCCTTTAAAATCGCTGCTCTTTTTACCTAAAGAACGCATCGCGTTGGTAGAGCAAACATTTCAGGATCACCCCAAGATACGCGTCATCGGCTACAGCGGTCTGACCGTCAACATCTGCCGACAGATCGAGGCGCAGGTCATCGTTCGCGGTTTGCGCGTCTTCTCGGATTTCGAGTTCGAATTCCGCATGGCGTTGGCGAATCATCGTCTGGCGCCGGATATCGAGATCGTTGCCTTGATTACCGATGAGGAGCACACTTTTCTTTCGTCCAATACTGTGCGCGAAATCGCCTCGCTGGATGGCGATGTCTCCAGCATGGTGCCATCGCACGTTGAGAAGGCACTTAAATTGAAGTTGGGCGGCATGAGCGATAGACAGATACCGCCAAATGCACTTCGGGATTAGAATAGAGCTATGAAAGCGGAGAAGCTATGGACATCCTTCATCTTGTTGACCGCCTTGAAGAGCTTTTCAACGAAAGCCGGCCCATCCCACTGACGCATAACGTCATTGTGGACGAGGATCGCTTCCTGGATATCATTGACCAGATGCGCATTTCCATCCCGGAAGAGGTCAAGAAAGCACAACAGGTTTATTCTCAAAAGGATCGCATCCTCGCCCAGGCACAGGAAGAGGTGAATCGCACCCTGGCCCTGGCGCGCGAAAAAGCCGACCAGTTAGTCGAGAAGGACGGTCTCACCCAGGAGGCCCAAAAGCGCGCCGGTCAGATCTTCGAGCAGGCGCGCATCGAAGCCGAGAACATCAAGGCCGGCTCTGACCAGTATGCGATGGATTCTTTGCTGAACCTGGAAATGGAACTGGAGCGCGTCATGAATCAGGTCCGAAACGGCATCCAGGTCTTGGAAGAAAAGAAAGCCGCAGCCAGCGCACAAGCAGCGCCGAAGGAATGACAACAACCTCCGTGGGTAGAACCGCGCAGGCTCAACTGTAGAATGTGTGTGGCAATGTGACAGTCACTTCGGAAGTGACCGTCACATTGCACCCTTCTTCCACATGAGACAAAAAAGACGACTCTTGCGTGTCGTCTTTTTTTGTTTGCTTCGATAAACTGCTAATGATATCGAACTCCTCGAAAACATTTTCGCGTACGGTAAATTGCATTGAACGCAAACGCCTCTCGCATCGTTGGATACGAGAGGCGTTCGGAAAACAATCTTGCGGTTCTGCCGGTTACCCCAGGGAGTCTCGGGGTGAGAGTACCATAATGCGTTTCTGTTCACTTATCAAGTTCACGCTGAATGAGGCATAAAGCTTCATCCGGCTTGACGCTGGGAGGAATAACCATGAGCACTTTTCCAGTACTCATGGTGTAACATGGGGAAAGACCCCCGGACTCCCCGCCAGAAAGAAAACGCGCGGGAGGGCGCGTTTTTCGCGTCAGCCGCGGGTTCCCTCTGGGGGTGCTTCGCGAGGGGGCGTTCTTTGCCTCCCAGCGGTTTTTGACGCGGAAGTTTTGATCCCTCCATTTCTCAGCTGGTTTGGTTAACAAATTTATGCAAAATTATGCATTCTTTTGACGTATTTCATGGTTTGGCAAACATACGAAATTGCTTTCTGTCAGGACGATAAGTGAAACGGGATTTTTCTATTCTATCTATGACGTCATTGCGTCCCGATCACGATCATGCCGAGACAGGGGTATAGCACAGCCCGGCCGTGCCCGGCCCGGTATGGACGGCCAGGGCGGGGGAAAGCTCGGCGATCAACGATTCGACCGCGTTCAGCCGCGTTTCGACCATTTGCTTGATCCTGTCTACTTCCTGTCTTGCCCCGGCGTGGACATAGGCGATCTTGATCTTTCCTTTACCCACCGTTTCCTCGATCTTATCCACCATCATCTGGTAAGCCTGTCCGCGGCTGCGCGCCGTGCCGAGCGGCACGATGACGCCGTCGTCCATGCCGATGAGCGGCTTGATATTGAGCAGCGTCCCAACCAGGTGCTTGGCCTTGCCGATGCGCCCGCCCATGTACAGGTACTTGAGCGTATCGGCGGTCTGGATCATGTGCGTGACCGGGATCATGTCCTTTACCCGTTCCACCACCTCGTCCAGCTTGAGACCGGCCAGAGCGGCGCGCGCCGCCTCGATCACCATCCAGCCCTGGCAGAGTGAGACGTTGCGCGTGTCAATCACCTCGATGCGCAGTTCTGGACGCTGCTCCTGTAACATGGACTGCGCCACGCTGGCAGCTTGATACGCTCCGCTGCCCTTCGAGGTCATGTGAATACTGACGATCTCCTCGCTGCCCTGGTCGGCCAAATCACGATAGGCTTCCAGGTAATCGCCCGGGCCTGGACTGGCGGTAGTCGGCAGGACTCTGGCCGTCACCAGCCAGTCCAGAAACTCTTGCCGCTGGATGGTCACCAGGTCGCGCAGCACCTCTTGGCCGCGATGGATGTAGTAGGCGACGGTGTGGATATTCAATTCTTGGAGAATGTTCTCAGGGATGCTGGCGGTGCTATCGGTCAACACAGCAAGTTTGGACATAGTTCCTCCTCGCCTCAATTTTACACCTTCTCATTGGCAATTATTCTCATGTTATACTTGCCCGAAATCCTCAAACCTGCATAGAAGATGAAACGAACTTACCTCTCAAGCGCCCTCTTCTTTTTCTCGATAGCAATCTCTTTGACTTTCTCGATAAGAACTATGCGTGCCTTTGCCGCGCCTCAGCCGGCCCCGACGCCCCCCGCCTCTGTAACCCCTGAACTGGCGCCGGCTGCTGACGCATCTGCAACTCCGGACCTCGCCTTGGAACCCTCGGCTACTCCCGACGACGAGCTGGCTTCCGCCGATACGACGGCGATCATTGCATTTGCCATCGCCATGGTCGTGATCGTGTTTTTTGGCGTGCAGTGGGGAGGGCATTCGACGCCGCGAGCGGCAAGAGGGAAGAAGTAAGACTCTTATTCCCGCGCCATCTTGATCCGTTCACTCAACGGCGGGTGGTCGTAGAACATGAACACCACCCAGGCTTCCGGGTCCACTTCGGACAAGTTCTGGTTCGCCAAGCGGGTGAAAGCCGAGGCGAAAGCCTCGCCTTTGCCGGTGGTCTGCAAAGCATAATCGTCCGCCATGCGTTCGCGCTAACGCGAGAAGGCATTTCCCAGCGGCTGCGTGACCAGACCGAATGCACCGACCACCAGCCCAAAAGCCGGCAATCCGGCAATATCTGCCGGGCTGAAGAAACCGAAATAGGCCGCCGCCCAGTTCAAGCCCAGGGAAGCCAGGTAAAGGCCTCCCAGGGTCAGGAGAGTGCTGAAAGCGATCAAGGCGGGAATATCCTTGTGGACGTGATGTCCCAATTCGTGAGCCAGAACAGTCTCGATCTCATCCGGCGTGAACTCGTTGATGAGCGTATCGCCCAGCACGATGCGGCGCGTGTTGCCGATGCCGGTCAGGGCGGCGTTGGCAGCCTTCGTCCGTTTGGACATGTCGAACTTGAACACGCCGCGCACTTTGGTATGGGCGCGCCCGGCCAGATTCATCAGGCGTTCTGCCAGATCGGCATGCTCTTCGCCCAGCGGGACGAACTTGTTGAACAGCGGCATGATGAGAACGGGCGCCAGGTTTGCCATCAGGACGGTGAAGAACAACATGCCAGCGCCTGCCCACAGCCACCACCATGCGCCAGTCTCGCGCAGCGCAAGGTAGACCAGTTCGAGTACGAGCAGTCCCAGCGGCGCGCCGATCAGCAGACTTTTGAGCTGATCGGTCACCCAGTCTTTCAGCGTCTGCGTGGACTGGTCGAAGTGGTGCGGTAGGGTAAAGCCGATGTAGAAGGCCAGCGGCAGGTCGAGCAGAAAGTAAATGCCACCAAAAACCGCCACGAATTCGGCTATCAGTAACCAGTGACCAGTGATCAGTAACCAGTGAGTCAGCCAGTTGCGAAGTGAAACAGCCCAGCCGAAGAACAGCCAGGCCAGCATGTAGATCGCGCTGAAGGCCAGGGCCACCAGCCACAGCTGCCGCTTGATGCGCGCATAAGCTTTGGCTTGCTTTTGTCGTTCGGGGTCGAGGGTGGTCATGAATGTCTCCGCAAAATACCTTACTTCAACACCAGTATGATCGCATCCAGCGCCAGCGTGGAACCATCGGCCATGCTAATGTCCAGGATCTCGAGGCGGATAGGGCCGGTGACGCCCGCTTTCGTCAAGTCGAGATCGAGCGTGAACGTGCCGGGGCCGCCCATCTCTGCAGCCTCCACCATCAGCGGATTCACAATGATTTCCTCATTTGCAACGTTGTAGATGCGGTAGATCAGAGTGTTTTCGAACGGCGTCATGCTGACGCTGCCGGTCACGGTCACCTGAGTGGTCACTTCGGCGTTATTAGCGGGCGACGTAATCGTAATGGTGCGTTCTGCGCCAGAGAGCGTCTTCGAGGTGGCGTGCATCAGGAACAGACCGTTGGCTAAATGTTGATAGGCCTGCGTCAAGGGTTGGGTCGGGCAGCACATGGCATCGTTCGGGCCTTGCACCAGCATGTCGAGCAAGACGCGGCCAGCCTGGATGGCGAGCGAGTTGATCTGCACGCGGTCGCCGAGTTGAGCCACGCCCGCCTGGGCCGGTACACCGCCCTGGTTGATCATCACCACGACGGATTCAAACTGGCCCGTCCCGCCGCCGTTCTCGACCAGGATGGCTGCTGCATCCTCCAGGCCGTCGCCGTTCAGGTCGCCGAAGGCAATCGCTCCTGTAATGCTGACGGAATATATCTCCGCGCCGGAGCCTACCTGGTAAGCGCCGTTTGTCAACGTGACCGTGCGCCCGTAGAAGGGGAGCATGTAGGTGGCATTCTTGAGCATGTCCAGGGTCATAGGCGGAACGGTCGGGGCTGGCGTAGCCGGTTCGGTATAAACCGGCGGCTCAGTCGTCGGCAGGGATGGGGGTGTTTCCAGCAGAGGGGGGCTGCAGGCCGAGATCAGCAGGAGGATTGAAAAAACAGGTAGAAGAAATTTGGCGGGTTTCATGGTGATTCTATTCTGTGGTTATGGGATGAGCGCATTCCACGTCGCGCCGCCGTCAATCGTCTTATAGAGTGAGTAATGCGAGCTGGCGTCGCCGGTCAAGGTCCAGCCGGTGGTTGCGTTGACGAAATCAATCGTCATCAGTGTATCGGTCACGTTGATGTTCGTGTTGACCAGGTTCCAGGTCGTGCCGCTGTCGCGCGAGGCAAGCATCGCCGGGCCACCATCCCAGACCCAAACATCCTGCAGGTTGGCGATGGCATAACGTCCCACCATGTTGACCGGGAAGGTCGGCGTCCAGGTCGCGCCGCCATCTTGGGTGCGGTAGAAGACGGACGCCGAAGAGGCCGCATACAACCCCGCGTGGAAAATACCGTCTGTCGATGTGAAGAAGCGCGGCGTATCCGCGGAAGTCATGGCCGTCTCGAAGCCGGGCGGCAGGCTGACCTCCTGGTGCGTCCAGCTTTGGCCGCCGTCCTGCGTGCTGAACAGGTAAACATAACTGTCCATCGGCACGCTGCCTGTCACCCAACCATGCGTGGCATCCAGAAAGGTCATGCCGCTCTTCTGTCCGCTCAGCGGCAGGCTGTCGCTGGAACCGGGGACGGTCGGGTCGTTGACGTAGACCTGGTTCCAGTTCGCGCCAACAGCGGTGGCCTTGAAAACTGCCACCGCCTCGGACCCGGCGCCTGCGCCCAGTGACGCCAGCATCCAGCCACTTTGGGCGTCCAGGAACTGAAGCGAGCCACCCGAGAAAGGCACTGGAGAGGAGACCCAGGTCAGACCGCCATCGGCGGTCTGGTACAGTGTGCCGGTGGTGTAATCGGCGGAGGGTAAGACGACCCAGGCGGTCGTGGCATTCATAAAGAAATAAGTGACGGAAAAACTGACGCTGGTCAGGCCCCCGGGCGTCGCATTCAACCAGGTCACGCCGCCATCTTCCGTGCGTAGGATATATGCCTCGCCGATAGCCCAGCCGTTCATTTCATCCAACATGTCAATGGACGTGATCGCCGGCTGAGCGACTACCGGTAGCGTGCGCGGCGTCTCAGTGGGCGGGATGGGGGTCGCTGTCGGCGGGAGGGGCGTAGCGGTGAAGGTGGGCGAGGCGATATTGGGCGCCAGGCTGGGGATCACGGTGCCGGGCGGCAGCGGGTTGCTCTGCCAGAGCGGGCCGCAGGTCGAGGGAAGCAATGCAAGCAGGAGAATGCTAAAGACAAAGAGGAGATTGGTTTTCATAAGCTATCCTTTCAGACCTCTTATCCCACCCCTGCACCCCACCCCTTTCCCCTAACAGCGGAAAGGGGTGGGGTAAGAGGTCATCCAATCCCTTCCACAATCGTCGCCTCGCCCTGGCCGACGCCCACGCACAGCGTCGCCAGGCCATAATACGGATGCTCTGGACGGGGCTTAGCCCCGCCCGATGCGCGGCGTTTCATCTCGTGCAGCAGCGTGGTCAGGATGCGCGCCCCGGAGCAGCCCAGCGGGTGGCCGAGCGCCACCGCCCCGCCGTTGACGTTGACGATCTCAGGGTCGAGGCCCAGCTCCTGGATCACCGCCAGCGACTGGACGGCGAAGGCCTCGTTCAATTCCACCAGGCGGATATCTTTCAGCTCGAGACCGGCGCGCGCCAGGGCTTTGCGCGTCGCGCCGACCGGCCCCAGTCCCATGATGCGCGGCGGGACGCCGGTCGCAGCCGAAGCCAGGAGGCGCGCCATTGGCTTCAGTCCCAATTCTTTGGCTTTCTCCTCGCTCATCAACAGCAACGCCGCTGCGCCATCGTTCAGGCCGGAGGAGTTGCCAGCTGTGACTGTCCCGCCCTCGCGGAAGGCCGGACGCAGTCTGGAGAGCGATTCTATGGTCGTGTCGCGGCGCGGACGTTCGTCAGTGTCCACGATCTTCGGTTCGCCCTTGCGCTGCGGAATCGTGACCGGTACGATCTCCTCGGCGAACTTGCCGCTGTCAATGGCGGCAATCGCCCGCTGGTGCGAACGCAGGGCAAAGGCATCCTGCATCTCACGTGTGATCTCCGGCATCATGGCAGCGATGTTCTCGGCCGTCTCGCCCATCTGCTCGGTTCCGTACATCTCTTTCATCCTGGGATTGGGATAGCGCCAGCCCAGGGCAGTGTCCCAGGCGGTCAGGTTGCCGAAGGGGAAACCGGACTCTGCTTTTGGGAGGGAATAGGGGGCGCGCGACATGTTCTCCACGCCTCCGGCGATGAACACGTCCCCTTCGCCGCAGCGGATGGCCCGCGCAGCCTGGTTGACCGCGTTCAGCCCGGAGGCGCACAGCCGGTTGAAGGTCACGCCCGCCACTTCGACCGGCAGTCCCGCCAGCAGCAACGACATGCGCGCTATGTTGCGGTTATCTTCCCCGGCCTGGTTGGCGCAGCCCAGGTAGACTTCCTCAACCAGCGCCGGGTCGAGCTTGTTACGCTCGATAATGGCCTTGATCACGTGAACGGCAAGATCGTCCGGGCGGACGGCGGCCAGCGCGCCCCCCAGCGCGCCGATGGGCGTGCGGATGGCATCTATGATGACAGGGGTAGGCATGGGAACCTCCAGTAGTCAGTGAACTTCGGCATGTTCATTTTGTCTTATTCGTGCCATGACAATTCTTGAACTTGCACCTACTGCCGCACGGGCAACGGTCATCGGGCTTGGCTTTGGAAAAATCCGGCGATTCTTTCGGCTGCCGCAAGCGGGGTAATCCGGGATAGATGAGCGTCGGTTCGTCACCTTCCTCGTCCTCCTCGTATTCGTCGTCGTATTCGTCATCGTAATCGAATTCGTCATAATCCTCCACGTCCCGCGCCGTTGACGGGATGGCATTCCAAATGTTCACAGCCAGAATGCCAAAGGCGCACATAGCCGCCAGGCTGATGATAGTTGCCTGGAATGGCTCGAAGTGCGCGACCAGGTTGACCACCCAGCCTAAGCCATGGTCAGCAAGAACAGTAGCCCGCCGCCGAGAGCCAGCAGCATAACGATGAGCAGCAAGAAACCCAGCACAGTTACATTCATTTTTATATTCATTTCCAACATCTCCTTTATGGCATTCCCCGAAAGATTTTCATGGTGTCAACAGAAACTGTACATACCCATATAACAGATCAATCACAGATTCCTTGTACTCCGCAAAGCGATAAGTGTTGAAATTTCTCGGCAATCGTCGGTTCTTTGGGTGTCTTTTCGGTGTAGCGTTCGGCGTAATATTGCTGGATGTGTTGGATAGACATCGCCGCAACCCTTGAAGATTCTGCCATGATTGTAGCATAAATACCATTGCCGGGTGCTTTTCGGCGGGGACTACTCCCGCTTTGTTTTCTAACGGACGCTGACTCTTTTACCTGCACTTGCCGCAGGTGCAAGTTTCCACGTCTATCTGCGTCCTATTATCATTCGGATAGCACCTAATATTTCATCTTTACAAGGCAGTAAGGTGAAGCCACCCAAATGAGTCGTTGATGTATAATGAAAAGCGTGACAACGAACACTCCCCTGGAACTCGACGAATCTTTCGAGGAACACGTCGCCACCCTCCATGGCGAGCTTGAGCAGGCGATCAAATGGGAGCGGCCTTCGATCCTCCTTGCGCTCTATTCCTCCGAGTTCGTCCGCGCCGACGCGGAAGATGCGTTGACGGCTGAATTGAACAAACTCGGGCAGAGCGTCATCCACCACCATGTCAGCGGCAGGGAGAACGCTGACATCCCCCTCAGCCTGTCTCAACAACCCGATATAAACCATACCGTTTTCTTTGTCTCAGGCCTGCAATGGGGAGGCGGGGAAGATGGGGGAAACGCTTACCGCGCCTTGAATTACCGTCGCGAATATTTTGTGGATTATCACATTCGGGTCATATTTTGGGTTACGGAAGAAGAAGCCGTTGCCTTACCAAACTTCGCGCCAGATTTTTGGGCTTTTCGGCATCGGGTCATCGAATTCTTCGAGCTGCCTGCGCCGAAGCATGCGGCTGAGATCGAAGATGAGTTGTACTGGGCCAGCAATGAGGAAAGGGCACTGCGCCAGGACACAGATTCTAAAATAGCCTTTCGGGAAGAGTTGCTGAAGGATTTCGATGAAACGAGGGAAACCCTGGCGACGCGCGCCGACTTGCTCAGTTCATTAGCCAACTTATACTGGGTCAAGCGTGATTATGAGAAGTCGGCCGATCTATGGAGGCAGACCCGCCGCCTAGCGGAACGCCTGAAAGATACCCATTTGCGGGTTGCTTGTTATATCGGCCTGGGGAATATCTATCGCACCATCGGCTGGTACAAGCGGGGGACAACCGCCTTCCAGCGTGCCATCGAGCTTGATCCTGCCTCTATCCCGGCTTATACCGGTCTCGGCATTGTGTATCGCATCCTGGGACGGTATGATGAGGCGATCAACATCTACCAGCAGGCAATAGCCCGAAACGCTGATGAGGCCTCCCCTTGCAATGGCCTGGGCTGGGCCTTTCTTGTTCTTGGGCGGCATAATGAAGCCCGTAATGCGTTTTTGCACGCCGTCGAACTGGATCCGAAGTATATCTCCGCCTGGAATGGTTTGGGTAAAACCTATGCCAGCATCGGTCGTAATGACGAAGCCATTGCTGCTTTCCGTCAGGCCATCAAACTCGATCCCAGTTTTACATTCTCCTGGAACAGTCTTGGCGGCATTCTAATGGATCTGGGGAACGCCAACGATGCACTCAGGGCATTCAAAGAAGCTATTCGGATCGCTCCCCAAACCGCCTCTTCCTGGAACGGATTAGGAAATGTTTATTCCCGAATTGACCGGCCCGCAGAAGCCATTTCCGCTTTCGAGCGCGCGATTGAATTAGAACCTCGAGCTGCCGAGGCGTACAACGGGCTAGGTTTCGCTTATGCCTGTCAGGGACGCGCCGACGAGGCGATTGCCAGCTATCTAAAAGCAATCGAGATGGATGCGAAATATGCTCTCCCTCACTACAATCTAGGGAAGATTTATAACTACCTTGGGCGAGATGATGAAGCCATCGCTTCGTTCCAAAAAGCGATCCGACTCGACCCTGGCTCCGGGAATGGTCATATATCCCTCGCAGCCTGCTTTCAAAATCAAGGGAAGTCGGCTAAGGCCGAACCACAGCTCGCCATTGCCCGACAGTTGCTAGAGAAAGAAAAGGAATACGATCGGGCCTTGTACGCCTCCGTTTGCAAGAAAACAGACGAGGCGCTGGCATTGTTGGGCATCGCATTGAACAAAAAGCAGATCCCGGCTGCCTGGGCTTGTCTCGACCCGGATCTCGGCTTCATCCGCGACGATCCGCGCTTCTTGGCGTTGGTAGGTGAGTGATGAAAACGTTGCCTTTGCTTTTGCACATGGTGAAGAAAAGCTCACCTACCGTACAGAAGAAATAGCCCGTCTGACCGTCTTGGCGGAGGAAATCGCGACTTTCCTACACAGCGACCGTCGGCGTCAATTGGCGACCATCCTGGCTGAATGACAGCGGCTGGTACGCGATTTAAACGACTCGGTTACCCAGAAACTTTATGGTTTATTACTTTGACAGAGGTAGGACAAGCTGGATTAGATACCGGATCGGAGAGTAAACTTGATGTTACATCAACCCAGTTATTTTCGCGCATCGGTGAATATGCTCGTCAAGTACTGAGAGAAACGCACCTTTTTCTCTTCGAGTTACAGCCGGTTAATCTTGAGCGCGATGGTCTTGTTTCAATCTTAACACATCGTTTAGCTGCCGTGGAAGGATGCGCAGATATTAAAGCAAGGCTTCTCGCAGACAAGAATACCTCCTAATCCTTGGCGAAAGAAGTCGCCTTGTATTTCATTGCTCAAGAGGCGCAAAACGATGTACTTAAGCACGCCTCCGCAAAGTCAGTAACTATCAGCTTAAAACAAAAAAATAATGTTATACTAGAAATTGAAGATGATTAGTGTGGAATTACTCCCCCAGGTAGTTGATCAAAGTGGTATGGGATTGCGAAATATGCGAGAACGAGCGTCCCTTATAGGTGGAAAATTAAAAATTCTCTCGATCCCTGGGAAAGGCACAAGAATTATTGTAAAAGTTAGTAAGGACATGATTCCACAAAAGAGATTAAAAAGGCTGTGAATATGGGAAAGATACGTGTCCTCGTGGTTGATGACCATAATGTGGTTCGAGAAGGATTTGTAGCGATCCTTTCGTTTCAATCAGATATCGAAGTGGTAGGGCAAGCCGAAGACGGGATACAAGCTCTCAAGTTAGTTCAAGAGACGCATCCAGATGTAATTCTCCTTGATATGGTTATGCCTCGGCAAGATGGTTTGACGACCATTCCGATGATAAAAGAAATATCCCCAGAAACGCACATCCTAGTACTTACCAGCTTTGCCGAGGGTGACCGCGTCTTTCAAGCAATAAAGGCCGGCGCTACAGGGTACTTGCTCAAGGATGCTACCCGTGAGCAACTAGTTCAAGCTGTCCGCGATGTAGCTCAAGGTTTGGCTTCTCTACAGCCGTCTATAGCTGTCAAGGTAATTCACGAGATCACTCACCCTGAAAAGCTATTGTACACAGCTGATCCACTTACCCCGCGCGAGTTAGATACTTTACGGTTAATTGCTCGCGGACTCACCAACTTAGAGATTGCACGAGAACTTAATGTGCACGAACGTACAATCGCGAAAAAGGTTAGCAGTATATTAAATAAACTTCAACTGGCCAATCGTACCCAAGCCGCCCTCTATGCGCTACGTAAAGGGCTCGATGAACCGACCGAAGAATAGTTGGTGTACACCTGGGTAGAATCATTCGAACGAATAATAACCAATTT
>Ga0315275_10001562_pt1 | contig 20277 bp, 25 predicted proteins | sample YL17G03_0_MG_FD_205557 | JGI IMG/M metagenome (GOLD analysis project Ga0315275, IMG submission 205557) | Sediment microbial communities from Yellowstone Lake, YNP, Wyoming, USA - YL17G03_0 | ecosystem: Environmental > Aquatic > Freshwater > Lake > Sediment | place: USA: Wyoming | collected...
CCGGAATTTGGGTCAATTACTATTCTTACTCTGATGGTTTCAATTGTGTCTATTTTGATTATTAGCAAGTCTTCTCATAGGTTTGTCAAGTTCTAAAACCCTGCCACATTCTTAAACCCCGACACCTAATTTATCACGATCATATGGATTTAGCAAAATTCAGCAGCGATGTTTACGAGTTGACTGATAAACTATCTAAAAATTTGAGAGAAAATGATTTACCAAAACTTCACAATGTCTGTAAACAACTAATAATCATGTATCAAAAAAATCTCGTAAAAATAAATCACTCCGTTCTAGAACTAATTTGTGCATCTAATCTTATTGGAAGAGGGCATTCAGTGGAAGTTGAAAAACAAATTTCAGATATTTTAGTATGTGATATTTTTGCAAAAAAAGGCGACGGAACAACAATTGTTGAAATTGAAACTGGTTTCACTCCTCCCGATCATGCTATGGATACAATTGACTATTTCAGTGCAAGAATAATGAGTAAAATTGCTAGGTATAGTCAACATTGCTCAAAATTTTCTCTAGCGACTCCTGTGATTGGCATACTTCCAATTCCAAAACTTTTTCTTCTTCCACCAAACGCAAGACATGATTCTGACATAAAAAAAATCAAAGAATTATGTGACAGATATTACAAAAATCCTTATATTGAATATGATGATATCTTAAATGCCCATCTTCACTCCATTTATCTAATAAACATCGATAAAGGATTTGCCAAAGAACTCGATCCACAAGGATACGTTGAACTTACTACTAAATTACTACAAAGAAGTGAGGTCGATTACTAGAATTCCTTTTAAAATAGAAAAAATACAAATTCATCTTCATCCTACAATCTTTATGATTTGTGGAGCGTGTGAGTGCCGGAAACACTACGAATGCATTGATTGTACAAACAACCATGAAACTCATCTTTGCCATTGTGATTGTCATGATGAAAATACCACACCTCATGCTGTAGATAGAGCACACTAAATTCCAAATTAGATCCAACTAGTTAGAATTTTTGATGCCAAAATCTAAACACCGCTTCATATTTTAACCATTCCAGTTTTACCCAGATTTGTTCTATGATCGTTAGAAACATCAAGATTCATAAGGCAAAAAAACAATATACTCACAAATTATGGCGACATCCATGGAAAATTTTGGAACCCTAGAGTATGTTTTGGACAAATACTCTAAAACCTGGAGCTGGAAAATTACTGGGCAACGTGCTGTAAGCATGATCTCAAGGCTAGTGCCTGAAGCATGGTATGGCGAAAACATCAATGAGGTCATAATTCCTGACAGTATGGAGAGCGTAAAACAGATCAAATTAATCATGGATAGGTACCCACTTGAAATATTATCCAAATCTGCTTGGCAACGAAAAATTGTAAAAACATATACTCCAAAACCAACTCTTCCTCCAGTCAAGTATCACCTGCATCGCGCAAAACCAGGGGAGCAATTTAGAGGAAAACTATTAAATTTTCAAAAAGAGGGATTGGATTTTTTATTAAAATCATCTGGCAATGCATTACTTGCTGATGAAATGGGTCTTGGAAAAACTGTCCAGACTTTATCATATGTAGCTACTGAAAAACAAACATTCCCTGTGCTTGTTGTAGCACCATTGGTGACATTAAATAACTGGGAAAGAGAAATCTCAAAATTTATGAAGAAAAAAAGTCGAAATGGAAGAATTATTGAATCTGAATCTCCCACATCCACAATCATTCGAACTGGAAAATCAAAAGAACTTCCAGTGACTGATTTTTATATTATAAATTATGAACTACTTTACAAACGACTTTCTGATTTATCTAAACTTAATATCAAAACTATCGTCTGTGACGAAGTTCATAATCTAAGATCAAAGACAACACAAAAATACAAAGCTGTTAAAAAATTGGCTGCGCTACCCTCTCTTTCTTATCGAATAGGTCTCTCCGGGACTCCTATTTTTAATCGGGGATCTGAAATTTGGCCTATTGTAGATATTTTGAGACCTGGCCTGCTTGGTAGTTTTAAAGAATTCTGTGAATATTTTTGCTATGTAAATGATAAAGGCAAAGCAATTGTATTGGAAAATAAAAGAGCTTCTCTTAGAAATGAATTACAAAAACACGTTATGCTGAGACGAAAAAAATCAGACGTTCTAAAAGAGCTCAAAGATAAAGTTCGTTACAAAGAAATAATTGATTCTGATACTGATTATTACTTTGAAGAACTAGGAAAAATATGGACCAAATTGGAAGGGGAACAAAAAGATGCTGAAACGGCTTTTGATAAATCTGCTTCTTATCAAAGAGCAATTCAAAGTGAAAGGCAAATTGCTGGTATTGCAAAATTACCACATGTAATTAATTTTGTCAAAAATATTATGGAAATTGAAGAAAGTGTAGTAGTTTTCTGTCATCATAAAGTGATTCATAAATTACTCCATGAGCGTCTTCAGGAATTTTTCCCAGTTTCTATTATTGGAGGTCAATCCGATGTTTTTCGTCAAGATCAAATCGACAAATTTCAAAAAGGTGAATCAAAATTGATGATTGCTGGGCTGAGAGCAGGCAATGTTGGAATTAATCTAACTAGGGCCAAATATGTAATTTTTGCAGAATTGGACTGGAGTCCCGCGATTCACCGACAAGCTGAAGATAGATTGCACAGAATCGGTCAAAAGAATACTGTTTTTGCTTACTATCTAATTGGAAAAGATACATTGGATGATCATGTTGCAAATATTCTAGTTGATAAAAGCTATGAAATAGATACAATTATGGATGAAACCGCTGATACTTATGAAAACAAAGACAAGGCTGAATTAATTCTTGCACAAATTCATGACAAAATAAAATCAAAACAGTTATAGTTTTTCTTTAATCTGATTAAGTTTTAAAATTAAGCCATAATTTTTCTTACCGTCATCATGTTCCTGACTGATTTCCTTAATAATTTGGTTAAGCAACTCTAAGATTTCAATTTTTGAATCATTTATTTTTTCTAAATTGCTAATTTCATATGTCTCTCCGTCTACCCTCTTAATTTTCTCAATTCCTTCTGGAAGAATCTTATAGGTTTTGATTATCCTGTTCACTTGTTTTATTGGCAACATTAGAACCCATTGACTTCTTAATTTTTCAATTTCATCGATCAAATCAATTTCTGATTTTTTTAAATACTTTGAAATCTCGCCACTATTACAAGATTTAATTTGCAACAATCTCAAAATTTTTAACCATATTGGAATCTCTTCAGTCCATAAGATGTGTTTTGCTAAATTAGTTACAGAAAATAAACCGCCTCTGTTCAAATCAATTAGATTTCTCTCCTTTAGTGATGCTAACGAATCTAATGTTCTGCCCACTCCTAATTTCTTCAATCCTGAATTTTCAATGTCTTTTTCATTAAAACTCTCGTTTCCTCTAATTTCTAAATACAATATTTCTAGATCAATTACTCCTAGATTTACCATGCAGTTATTTCGTGCTGTAGGTTATCCTCTTTTCCACTTGAAAAATATATGTGGACATACATGATTAGAGTATGGTCAAATATGAATTACCACGATTACCATATGCCTATGATGCTCTTGAACCCTATATTGATAAACAAACAATGGAAATTCACCACAAGAAACATCATCAGGCGTATGTCGATGGATTAAACAAAACATTGGGAGAAATTTCTGGCGAATTTCATCCACAATACATCACGTCAATTTTATCTGATCTAAATACTCTGCCCGAATCTATACGAAACGCAGTTAATTTTTTTGGTGGAGGATTTGAAAACCATAAATTATTTTGGGAATCTCTTACTCCAAAAAATGAAGCAGGTCCTAGTGGCAAGTTGGAGGATTCAATTGATGTGTATTTTGATAACTTTGAAAACTTTAAAAAAGAATTTTCAAATAAAGCCATGTCTATTCAAGGAAGTGGTTGGTGCTGGCTTGTATTCAATCAAACTTTTAACAAAATAGAACTAATTACTACCACTAATCAAGACAGTCCATGGACAAGAAGAAAGATACCTCTTCTGGGATTAGATTTGTGGGAACATGCTTACTATTTAAAATATCAAAACAAAAAATTAGATTTTATTGATGCATGGTGGAATGTTGTAAATTGGGATTATGTTGAAAATAGATTCTCTGAACTAATGGACTAAATATTCCAATTAAATAATTTTTTTTAATTCAAAATCCACATTTTTAATTAATTAGAAAAAATTTATTTTAAACGATGATGACCATCTTACGTGTGATTGATTTGATTTTGGAATGACTAATGTGAATGTCATCACACAAAATCTACTGACACCTCGTTGAATAACCGAATTAACTTGGTTTTAATTTTCTTAACGTTTGTTTAATTTTTTTAAAAAACTTTGATATATTTTCATTATTTTCCTAGATTGTTTTATCTTCCTTATCGAGGATAGCAGTATATGAGTACCACTAGTTTGTATGGTCTTAAAAAACAAGGGCTGGAAGATGAAAAAATGCAACAGGCATTGAACATGTTGCTAATAGACAGACTAAATGAATTTCGCGAGTTATCTACAGTTCTTCTGAGAACTCGACAATACAGTGATCCTATTCCTAACCCCGAACAATTCGTACTGAATTTCTGTTTGGAAGTGGATGAGGCATTCAGGACATGGACTGGACAAATGATTTTGATGAACAACTCGCCCCAAAAAGCAATAAATATTCTTCGACAGCTTTCACGAGAAAAAACAACAATGAACCAATTGACACATTTTTTAAATATGTCCTACACGCTTGCAGCTGAATTCAAGGAAATATATCGAAGACTAAAATAAATCCCACTTAATTCCCCTACTTTTTATTTCATTTGAAAGCTGATTATTTTTATACGTTAGTGTCTATTGTATTGGGATTTGTATTTTGTTGTTATGTGGTTTGTTGTTCCAATATGTCTTGCTATATTTACTACAAAATTATTTAGTGAGCTAGTACGTACAAATTAGATGGACCTTGACGTTGAATTCACAATTGTTTATTTGATTGGAAATACCTTTGTTGCACTAAAGTGTACCCAATATACTCCACCAATGTTTGCATTTGGTCTTGCGGCAATAACAGGATTAATAATTGACGATGCTGGGTCTGCTAATTTACTCCACCATGCCATATCTGACGGGTAGCCTAAGTAGAAACCTACTTGAGCAGGTGCAAAATGATCTACCCATGCTGTGTAATTGCCTACTGCTGCTGATAGCGAACCAATATGTTCGCTATCTGTTAAGAACAACACATTGACGGGTCTTGCATTTGAGAGATATGTTGCATCCCAATGCGTTAAAGTTAGACTATAATTTGCGTTGTATGTTTTTACTTTTTCAGCCCAATTGTTTACTTCGTCATCTGTAAGTGGTTTCCCATGCCCTGGATATTTTGACTGATGGTACCATTCTACGTCTACTCCGAAACCCATTACAGATGGATGATGTTTGTATCGTGTCATTATCAAATCCATCAGCATTGGGATATCTGCATCCGCTGATTCAACTTGCAAGTATACTTTGAGACCTGCATTATCATAAGCAGTTAAAAGCGGCTCTATGGTATCTGCTGAACTAAAATTCACATTTGGATATATGCCAAATGGTTTTGGGAATGGGAGGGCAGTTTTAGTTGCAGAATTGGCTCCCTGTATGTATCCAATCACCAATATTCCACCAGGTTTTGATCCCGGAAACTGTTTTGACATCTCATGTGCAACACTTATCCAATAATCTGTATTTGTTTGATTTTGACCAAATGCATTATTGGTACCATATTGGGATGACCACCATCCCGCCATCTCTATTTTTGATGGAGATGCAAGTCCCTGTTTTTGTGGGACATGTAAAATATTATTGGTGATTAACCATTGTAAAGCTTGAATAAATTCTGTATCCCCCGTTTGTTCATTTGCCCAAAAACCGACGGTAATTTTAATCCAATTCGGAATGGTTCGTTGTTGTCCCTCTGATTTTTCTACATTGTGTTCTACATGAATAATATTTTCTCTGATTAAAAACTGAATGCCATTCATAAATGTCTGATCATCGATGGAATTATTTGTCCACCACCTTGCATTATTTTTAATCCAGTCTGGAATCTTCTGATCCACTTTGAATAATTGAATCGCTGGCATTGATTCACTGACTATACAAATAGAATTATTGTCGCTGCTAATTTGAAATGCTTCATTTTTGGCATCCAATCCATTTCCAGTATATACAACGATGTGTTTTCCTTTAATTGACGAACCTGTATCATTTGAACTAAAAATCATTGTATTCCATGGTGATGGTAATGTTGGAATTGTAATTTTTGTTCCAAATTTTATTGTCTCTGAATCTACTGCTATGCTTCCAACTATCAGATTATTTCCAAGTGAATCCAAAGGAGTTTTACTGAGATGAAATTCTTCATCATATGATCCTAAATAATCCCCCGAAATAGTTTTGCCCCATCCTTGAATCCTTACTTCATCTACAAAATCACTCTTGAAATCGTGTATTTTTGCATCAATTGGGATTTGAATCAATTTGGACGTATAATCAGTTTCCAATGGGAGAAAATACCCTGAGACATACCATCCATCACTGCAAATTTGAGTTCCGGTTGAACTATTTTTAACATTGGATGTAGTTGTAGATTGTGAGTATGCGGGAATCACCAAAACTGTAAACAGCGTTGCAACTAAAATTGTAAAAATAATTTTCATTTTATTCGATTTTTTTTTTAATTTCTATCATAAAAACTAAATCTAAATGGTCTTTTCTTCTACATCTCTCAAATTTTTCAATATCCCCAAAACGGGGTATTAAATAAAATCATCATTATACCATAAAATACTACAACACCAACGATAATTGCAATAACTCCCTTGGCGGACTTTTTCATCTTTATCTTTATTGGATCATAACGAACTTAAGGTTTTAGAAAGATCACATCAAATTCAATTTTTCTCACCATGGTTTTTCGTAAGACAAACGTTTTATTTTTTCTATTTAATCAAACTTTCGAAAAACGCTTAAACATCTATGTGTATTGAATTACATGGATAAAATCTATCGAAAAAATCTTGACTCGCCAGATGAAAAAAGAGAATTTGATAAAGGTAAACTAGAACTTGTGACTTTGGCCGGAGTTACATTTGGTCGCGCAACACTTCAACCGGGTTGGAGATGGTCCACCAGCGTAAAACCAATTGTCAAAACAGATAGCTGTGAAGCGCCGCACACTCAGTATGTTATTTCAGGACGATTGATGATAAAAATGAATGATGGAAAACAAGAGGAAATTGGTCCAGGTGATGCGTCAGTTATTCCTTCTGGACATGACGCATGGGTAGTTGGAAGTGAACCTGTAGTCCTAATTGATCTAACTGGAATGAGTAACTATGCTAAATCCTGACACCTGAATTCAATTTTTTTAAAATTCACATCAACTATAAATCAAGTCTAATGGAAAATATAACATAATCCCCTTTTGTTGCACTAAAAATTCCTATCAATTTTGCCAGTATCCCATATTTTTTGTTTCTAAGAGAAATTATATTTTTTGCAAAATCGCCTTGAACTAATTGAGCATTACCTGAAAACCATTTTCCTTTTGGTGTTCCAGAGAAATTTGAAGATGCAATTCTTACTTTGTCATTGTTTCTTATTCTCTTGACTTTACCAGTTAATTTTCGTGTGACTACCCAGATTAAATCGGCGTCTTCTACAAACCAGACGGGGGTTTTGACTGAAACACCATTCTTTCTAAATGTCTCCAACACGAGATATTTTTCATTGGGGAAAATTACCACATATTATAATCAAAATCAAAAGAATGTAAATCTTGGCAAAGAAGAAACACTGAATTACGTCCTCTCTCTGGCATTGATGTAATTTCAGACTAATTAATAATTTTGATTTGCGCAAAAACAAACTCAAATGGGATTTGAATGTATCTCAGAGATAATCTTATGAGACTGAATATTTACAAAAATATCATCATGGGTTACTGAATAGCTTTGTGTGATTTTCTCTTGTTGGTTGTTCTAGCAAGTTTTGCTTGTTTCTGAATTCCTTTTACAGGTGGGAATTCCTCATCTGTTTTCTTTTCAATTCGAGCTTTTTTTAATTTATCACTAGTCATTTTTTTATTTGATGCTTTCATATTTTTTTGTACCTAATGGAATTAATAAACAAAATGGATTTAAAATTTAATTTATATTCAAAACAAGATATTATTGAAAAAAGGAAGAGGATTTCACAGATATTGATGTATACTTTTGCTATTTTTTACAGCAAATATCAAGAATGCATGGCATTTTCGATAAAACGAAGAACTTTGAGGATGTCCCATCTATTGAACCAATAACACGAGAATTTGATTTACAAAGACATGTCTGAAATTCCTCACAGAGAATTTACTCATTGGTATATAACTAGATCAAAGTTATCTATGATATGTTCAAAAAATTATTTGGAAAACTGAAATCAGATCCGAGCAAGGCTAAAAAATCTGAGGATATTAATTCATTCATAGAAGATGAAAAAAAGAAATTTGAGCAAGAAGAAATGAAAGAAGAGTCTCATCAGATGGACTTAAAAGAAAACTATGAACAAGATGAAAAATATGAAGAATCTAAAGATTAGATTCTAACATTTTTTGATTTCTTAAATCCTTGAGTGTTTATAAAATTTAGAAAATGTTGCTCTTTCAGCATTCAAATTTACGACATCCTCGCTATTCGATGGAAAATAATAAAAGATAAGAGTAAAAGAATACTTTGACTGATGCAATTAAGAGTTAAAATTTTAGGCATTGATTCTGGTGGAAAGCCATTTGTTTTTCTAAATAAAAATGATGCTGATGAATTAAACATCACAGCTTCTGAACGTGTCACAATTGGCAGAAAACAAAAAATGACTGCCATAGTCAACATATCATCCATGTCTGTTAAAAGCGGTTACATTGGAATTAATGAAGAAGTAAGAAAAGATCTTTTGTTAAAAAAAGACATGTGGGTAAATGTAGAGATTGCACCATTTCCCGCATCCTTACAATTTATTAGAAACAAACTTGCAGGTAAAAGATTACTATATCCAGAAATTACTGAAATAGTAAAGGACGTAGTAGATGGAAATCTAAATGAAAATGAAATTGCAGCATTTGTAACTTCATTACATATTGAAAAAATAGATCTTGATGAAGCCACTAGTCTCTCGCGCGCCATGGTAAGTACTGGGAAAACGCTAAAAATTAAAAAGAAAATCATCGTAGACAAACATAGTATAGGTGGTGTTCCCGGAGACAAAACTACATTACTAGTAGTTCCAATAGTTGCATCTTTAGGATATACTATTCCAAAAACTTCATCTAGAGCAATTACTTCGGTTGCTGGAACTGCAGACCGTGCAGAGGTCCTAATGCCAGTAAATCTTACAATCAAAAAACTAGAAAAAGTGGTGAAAAAATGTAACGGATGTATTGCATGGGGCGGGTCACTTGAATTGGCACCTGCAGACGATATTTTTGTCCAAACTGAATTTTCTCTTCACATTGATCCTCTTCTTTTACCTTCCATAATGAGCAAAAAAAAGGCAGTTGGTGCAACACATCTAGTAGTAGATATTCCATGTGGGAGAGGAGCAAAAATGAAAACGACAGGTGAAGCGGATCTCTTGGCTAGAGACATAATTGAACTTGGAAATAGATTAGATATGCATGCACACTGTGTTGTCACATTTGGGGAACAACCAATTGGTAATTCCATAGGACCTGCACTTGAGGCAAAAGAGGCACTTGAAGTTTTAATGAATCGTAAAAGTGTGCCTGATCTTGTAGATAAGGCATGCAATATAGCTGGAGCTATTTTTGAAATGACTGGTAGAAAAAATGGATATCTACTTGCAAAAGATGCACTTGAATCAGGAAAAGCGGAAGCAAAGATGCGTGAAATAATACAATCTCAGGGAGGCAATTCATCCATAAAACCCGAAGACATCAAAATTGGCAAATATACATTGCATATACGATCTGAAAAAACAGGACAAGTACTTTGGATGGAAAATAGAATTATTGTGGAGATTGGACGTGCTGCTGGCGCCCCCAAGGATAAAGGTGCAGGAGTTGTGTTTAACAAAAAAAACGGAGATTTTGTAAAAAAAGGAGAAATACTCTTTACAGTTTATGCTGAAAAACAATACAGATTACAACGAATCAAAAATATTTTAATGAATCAATCTCTAATGGGCATAGGGTCAAAGACGGATATGTTAATTCATAAAATTGAAGAAATTCCTGTCGTTGAAAGAACATTTGTCATAGATAGGTAGTACAAGTGATTATCCGTTAGATTTGATATTAGACCATTTTTCTAGGGCAAGATGTAATTCGCCATGAGATTTTGCATATTCTTTGACCGGTATGTTTTGCATGGTAGCTTCAATTGATTGCATACAAGCAATAGCCCCTGATCTTGTTCCATCTGGATGTCCATGAACACCACCACTAACTAAAATACCAATATCGGTACCCAGCGTTCCAATTACACTGGGAATTAATCCTGGATGAAGACCTCCAGAGGCAATTGGTAAAACAGGTTTTATGAAATTCCAGTTTTGATCAAGTAAAAAATTCTGTAAGTTTCCTTTGATTCTTTTTTCAGTTATTTGATTCTTAATACTAGTCACATCCGTTTTACTGCCACTCATTTTTCCAACAATAGTTCCTATGTGAATTTGATCAACACCGATCATTCTCATAATTTTTGCAAGAACCATCATAGATATGCCATGTTTTGGGTTCCTATCAAATACTGCGTGCATTGCTCTGTGTGCATGTATTGCTAAACCAAAATCATGACATGTTTCCCTCATAGTTTGGAGAGCAGAAATTCCAACGGTAATTACATCAATCATTGCAAATTCCCACCCCAATTCATGAAGTAATTTTGCACGTTTTTCCATTAGCCTTGTCTCAGCTGTGATATTGAAAAGTGCAGATTTTCTCTCTCCTGTCTCTTTTTCAGCTCTATCTCGCATTTTAGATGCAATTTTAACCCTATCTTCAAATTTGTTGAATTTTGTGGATGTTAGATTCTCATCATCTTTTATGAGATCAAATCCTCCCATCCATGTCTCATAGCCAATTTGAGAGTGCTCCAAGGCGGACCATCCTATTTTTGGCTTTATTACAGCCCCCGTAATTGGTCTTTTTTTAACTCTCAATAATTTTCTGATTCCACATATTCCAAATTCAGGTCCTCGAAAATTGGATAAAAATTCAGAAGGAATTGAAATATCCACTAGTCGGAGATTCTTGATAGCCTTCATCCCAAAAATATTTCCGGCAATACCGCTGAGAAATTGAGGAACATTTTCTTTTTCCCAGAGATCAATCGGATATGCAATTTTTACAAAATCATCTTTTACATCAAAAGATATTGCCTGGAGTTTTTTTACTCGTGTGGGCATTTTTGATAAGGCAGTCCAGGTCCCGGTAGAGCTTTCAGATGCCAATCTACCCACCGATTCCCTTATGCTTATTCCATTTTTAGGTTCAAATCTAAACAAGCAAACAACATCTGATTTCTTTGGAGAATAGCCATAATCAACAAAATTAAGATATTGATTCTTTGATTTCATTTCCATTTCCTCAATATCTGCGATGGGCTAAATACATCATTTTCCATGACCACATAAGAAATAAATTTCCAAGGGGTAATATCAAAAGCAGGATTTCGAATTTCTACATCTTTTATCTTATGAGTTAATTTTTTATTTATTTCTGTAGGTGATCTCTCTTCAATTTTAAAAAATTTTCTTTTATCTATTTTCCAACTATTGGCAACCACATAAAACGGTTTTTTGTTTTGATATGCTGCGAATGCCAATAAACTTGTTCCAATTTTATTTACAACTCCCTCTTTTCTCAACGCATCGGCTCCCACTATAACCAAATCTGAGTTTTTCATAAATAATCCTGCAGCATTATCGCCTATTAGTGTGACTGGGATTTTTAATTTTTTTAAATCCTTCACTGTTCTCAAGCCTTGCTCTAAAGGTTCAGTTATGCATGCATAAACAAAAATCTTTTTTAGTTTTGCCAACTCCTTAATCAATGACATTGCCTCTCCCGAATGACAATAAGTCATAATGACAGATTTATTTTTTAATATTAATTTTAGATCAATGTTTTTTTTATGCGATGTTTTCAATGAAGAAATTAATTCTTCAATATTAGTCAAAGTTTTATTTTTTCTAATTAATTCTATGCAGTTATGCAAAACAACTGCCGTAGGTCTGGCATTTTCTAAAATATTAATTATCTGAGAAAAATTAGAATCAAATCCATTTTTGGCAACATATTGCTTTATGAATTCCAAGCCATAAAGTGCTATCTGATTTGCACCTTGTACTTTAAAGTTTTTTATCTCTCTGGCACTTTTTTTTGCATCAAAACCACTCAATTTGCTAATCAACAAAAGTATCACTGCTTGCTATATTAGATTTAAAAATTTCTTGAGACATTATAATTGAATTTAAGCAGCCACATGACAATTAAAATTACTGATTCATAAGACAACAAGTTATTTCTGCAATCCCAAGGGTATGGAACATTTTGAAAATTATTAAGAAAGATACATCCAGTTATTTTTTTGATATATTTTCCTCTTCATATTCTATTTTTTCTCCACAAAAAGGACAAAAATCAATAGACTGTACAGAATGATTGTCATAAGTAATTTGATCTACTATGGCAAACTTACCTTGATCATAGTTCCAAACAGTAAATTTTTTGCAGTAATTTTTAAATTTTTCACAGCAAAAATCAGTATCACGTTTTAATATAAAATTTGAATATGTATTATTATCCGATTCTGGATCCGGGATTATTTCTTTTTTGTATGACGCTTTCATAACAGATCGTCGTTTTTTACGTTAAAATTAACTTTGGTATTAAATCGGAAATGTCTTCAGATAGAGTAAAGATTAGATCCGACAATAGATCAACAAAAACTGGACTAATTTGTCCCAGACGTCTCTGGATTGTCTGGTCATAACACAATTTAGTTAATAGCATAATTTTTAAAATCATTGAGTTTGATTAAACGTGATGAGTGTAGAAAAAATCGTTTTTGATTACGTAAAATACATACACATCGATCCAACCAAATGTCCTGCATGTGGATTTAACATCATTGTTGAATGTTGTAGTTTCATAAAGGGATGTGGATGGTTTTGTCCAAAGTGTAAAACATTATCTATACATGACGAAGAAATTCAAAAAATGGTAGGAGATAATGTTTCGACATTGCCAATGATTCCAAAATCGCCATATTCTTTTGGTGAGACATTGAAAGCATCAGAAAAAGTGCGTAGGATAGATTGAGAATCAAAATATAAAATTAATGTATCCAATCATACATAAAATATTTTGAAAAATTTGCTTGGTTTTTACATTCACTAAGATAATATAGTAATAGGGGTTTTCACATATTACTGACATCGGCCAAACAGTCATGTGATAGAGGATTCAAAATTCTCTATCACTAAAGTTTTTATTATGATATTGTCTACCATGTGGAATTAATAAAAAGCAAAGTGTGGAAAATGCACTAAAACAAAAAATGCCCAATGAAAGATTTCATTTAAAAAAAGTGCCTTGTGATAATAAAACAACTTATGTAGTTTAGATAAAGTGTGTCATTATTTAATTTGATAATTTAAAAAAAACAGATTTGGATGATAAGAATATTTGAGGAATTTAATGAATTCCCTAATATATGATGAAGTTCAACATTCAATGAGATAGTAGTGTTAGTAGACAAAAAAATATTTGCGGGAGGAATGGCCATGTTAATTATAGGAACCATCATCATGATCAATCTTAATCTAACAATGCCAATAGGTCATGCAGGAATGACTAATGAGGAAATAATAGATTTGATGATGAAGCAAAAAGAAAATCAAGAAAAAAATACACTCGTAGGTATTTTAATTGGAATTGGGTTTATGTTGATTTTAATTAGTTTTGGAGCTAGGAGAAGAAAAGGTAGCCCAAAAAAAGAAGAAAAAAAACCAATTGTCTAAACTTCAACTAAAACTAGAGACAAGATAATTCAAAACACATATGATCATATAGCATATTTTAGAACAAGATAGAGTGTAGCATAGTCAATGAAATTAAATCTGAATTGTTTCATGTATGTTTTATAATAATTTCAAAAAATTGTCACAATGAACACTGCCAAATAGAAAGAGAATAAATTATGTTCAAAGTATCCATCAAAAAACTTTTGGGTGATTTATTGACGTATGTGAATTAACATTTTTAGACCACTAACACAATCTAGGAAAAAATCAAGTAAAACAAGAAATTACGAGAACAACGCATTAATCTTACTTTATCAAATCCATCTTTAGTATTGATTCAAGCAGAGATTAGTGTATATCCAATTGGAACGAGTACCACGAGTTCGAGTTTTTACATTGCAAAAGGAATTGAAGCCATTCAGGACATCAAAGAAGTAAGATATGAAATCAATTCAATGGGTACAATTTTAGAATCAGATAATATTGACAAAATTTTTGAAGCAGTCAAAAATATCATGGAGGTAATCCACAATTTAGGTGTGTATAGAGTCGAAGTGATTTTAAAAATAGATTCCAGGAATGACAAACAAGCAAAAATGGAAGAGAAGGTAGAATCTATAAAAAAACATCTAAGGATGTAAGCAAAGCAAAATTAGAATTTTTGGACAATATTGAAAAATGTATCACGTTGTGCTGGTTGACGCCCAATTTCTTTTACCATGGTTGCTAATTCTTCCACTGATGATGTGGTCGGCTTACCCGCCGCACGGTAAATTTCCTCAGAGAATGCAGTTCCAACTAAATCGTTTCCACCATTAGACAATGCAACTTGTGCAAGTTTTTTTCCATATGCGACCCAATAAACAGAGATATTGTTTAAAACATTTGCAAGCATTAATCTTGATAATGCAATAATTCTTAAATCATATATCGATGAACATTCATTATTGACCAAGTGCTCTTTCTCAAGCTCAGTATTATCAAGACTAAATTTAAGAGGAATCAATGTGATGAAGCCTCTAGTCTTTTTTTGTAATTCTCGAATTTTAATTAAATGATCAATAATGTGTTCTGGCTTTTCAATATGACCATATAGCATTGTAACGTTACTTTTGATTCCAAGATTATGAGCTTGCTCTATTGTGTCTAACCATTCCTGTCCAGAACATTTTCCTCTGACAATTTTCCCTCTTATTTCAGGATGAAATAATTCAGCGCCTCCTCCAGGCATAGAATCTAAACCTGCAGATTTTAGACGAGAAAGAATTTCTTTGATAGAATTTTTGGTCAATTTAGACAAATAAAAGATCTCAGCTGCAGTAAGCGCTTTTATTTTTAATTGGGGATGATGTTTCTTTATTATTCTCATCATGTCTTCATAATATTCAAGAGGGAGTTTTGGATGAAATCCCCCTACAATGTGAACTTCAGTTGCACCCAAACTTTTTGCAATGGCAACACGCTGTTCAATCTGCTGAGTGGTGAGAGTGTACGCATCTACATCACCGTCTTTTCTATAAAACGCACACATTTGACAGCTTGCGGCACATACATTTGTGTAATTCATGTAATAAGAGGCAGCAAAAGTTACAGTATCGCCTACTAATTTCTTTCTTGCAATGTCAGCTACAGCACTCAAAACATGGAAATTGTCATAGTTCATTAATTCAAGACCATCCGCATATGATAACTCTTCACCAGATATTGCTCGATCTAATGCCTTTGAATCACCTACTAACTGTTCCAACATATTACGAGTTTATTATTAAAGGATATATTCCTTAACTGTCTGCCCAAGAATTAAGTAGGCAAACAAATTACAAAGATCATGGTATTGCCACTTGTAGATGAACATAAACCAAAATGCTACTTGTGTCATGCCGGATTTGAGAATATTGAAAAACTAAGAGAACATCAAAATATAGAGCATAAAGAATTTTTTGAATCAGGTGAAAAAATCAGTAGGCGGGAACCTTCACCCGGCGATGTTACAGTGTTTTAGATTTTTGTTTTTTTAAAGATTCAAGTAATTCTTTAGCCATTTCTTTGCTGACATTGGCAAGATCATAATCATGATCAATAGATAATGCTTTTTTGAAATATTTTATTGCACCCGTGAGATTTCCCAATTCCCCTAACGACAATCCTTTGTAGGCTAGTGCAATTGTATATTTTTTATCTATTTTAAGAGCTAAATCATAATATTTGATTGCGTCTTCATACTGTTTGCTTGTATGTAATGATGCGCCCTTATTGACCAAGGCATTAAGATTTTTTGGATTGATATCTAGTGCACGGTCATAATATTTTATAGCCTGTTTTATTCGACCCATATTTTGTAATGTTACACCTTTATCTATCAATGCGTTGATATTTTCAGGTTCTTTTTTTAATGCTAAATCATACATCTTTAAAGCATTTGAAAAATCACCCTCTTCACAAAGTTCATAAGCTTGTGACAACATTTTTCTCAACTCTTCAGCCAATGTGTTTTGGATAATGTTTTCTTAATAATATAGATTGGCCGTTAGTTAACTATCAAACAACATTGTGATTTTATAGGTCCATATTTTGATCTAATTTTAGACCTTTGTACCTATTTCTTATTGTAACTTCAGTCACACTTGCGGCTTCTGCAATATCACGCTGAGTTATATCTTCACCATTTTTGACACAAGCCAAATACAATGCAGCTGCTGCCAACCCCATTGGATCCTTTCCTGCAGATTCTTCATGTTCTTGAGATATTTTCAGAACTTTGGCAGCATAACGTTTTGTTTTTTCTGTAATTCCTATTCTGCTTGCAATACGTGCAACACATTGAATTGGATCGACTACTGGCATTTTCAAATCTAGTTCTCTATGTAATAATCTGTAACATCTTGCAATATCTTTTTTCTTTAAATTAGCTGCTTCGCCTACATCATTTAGAGTTCTTGGAGTTTCTGTATCTCTACATGCAGCATAAAGTGCTGATGCAATCATAGCAGAAATAGATCTTCCTCGTACCAATTTTTTCTCGATGGCTTTTCTATAAATGTAAGCTGCCTTTTCAATCACTGCATCAGATAGAGCAAGTTTGTCTTTTAATCTATTTAGTTCACTTAAGGCCTGTCTTAGATTTCGATCAACTGACTCATGAACTTGGCTTCTACTATCCCAAGTTCTCAACCTTTCAATAGTACTCTTCATTGTTGCAGTCAAGGGTTTCCCAGACGCATCTTTATTCATGGGATTGATGATCGTAGATAATCCCATATCATGCATTGTCAGAGATGTTGGTGCACCTGCTCTTGCTTTGTTACCGTGTTCATCTTGAGTAAAGGATCTCCATTCAGGTCCAGATTCCTGTGATTTCTCAGAAAGAACATACCCACATTTTCCGCAGAATCTCTCTCCAGTTACATCGTCAGTTAATAATGTATTTTTTGCACAACGAGGACAATTATCAGCATTAATTGATTGTAAGACCATTACAATATTACTAGTATGTCACTTTATAATAACTAGTAGGAAATTTTTGAATCATCAAGAGATTGTTTAAAGAGATCCACTATCAATATTGGTAAAAACACACCTTTTTGTGCGTAGTGGATTAAAAATGGGTATAAAATAAGGGCAAACATGTGTTATGACGCATGTTTATCTCTTGGATCAATTTCGAATGACTTGTTAAAGCATTCTAATGCTTCTTCATATCTTCCTAAACTGCGCAGTGTAACAGCCTTGAAATTCCACAATTCAGGGTCATTTTGATTCAATAGTAACGCTTGTTCAAAATACCCAAGTGCGTCCTCAAAATTACCTGCTTCCAAAAAATTTTGTCCTTTTAGGACTAATTCCTTGATTGATCCCACGTTAATTTTTGCCAATTGTTTGTTTTAAATCTAAAGAACCGTAAAGACTGGGAAATACATTAAAAATGAATAAAATTGAACATGTATTTGATAAATCAGTAAAAATTTAAATATATTTTTAATGTAGTGATTATGTGAATTTAGATCAAACAGATGAAAGAATTCTTAAAAATTTAATGGTGGATGCAAGATTATCTGCAAGACAGCTTGGAATAAAGCTAGGAATATCGACAGTCACCATACTATCAAGAATAAAAAAACTAGAAAAAGAAAAAATAATCAAAGGATATACTGCGCTAATAGACCATGAAAAATTAGGCTATGATCTAACGGCGATAATTGAAATTATTGCGAAAAAAAACAAAATCTTAGACATTGAAGCAGAGCTATCGAAATTAGAGAATGTGTGTGGAGTTTATGATATTACCGGGAATACTGATACTTTAATCATTGCAAAATTTAAATCACGAAGTGAATTGAGTGAATTTGTAAAAGGACTATCTTCAATTCCAAATGTAGAAAACACGATTACTCACATAGTTCTCAATACTGCTAAAGAAGATTTCAGATTAACATAACAAAATGAGAAATATCTGCATTATAATATCGTGTATAATATTTGCCGCTTTTCTTCAAAGTGTTTCAGGACAATCAGATAAGCCTGTAAAAGAATTACAAATGGAATTAGTTGTAACAGATCAACAAAAAATAATACTGTTTACTGGTTTCACAATAGCTGTAATAGTAATTTTTCTTTATCTTGCAAGAGACATAATTCTAAGAAAAAAAACAACATATGACTTTAATGAATTTGATTCTAAAAAAGACAAAACGTATGAAAAATATCATTCAGACTGGTCAGATGATTTTGAAGACTTTGGATTTAGAAAAAATTCAAAAGAGGAAAAAGAATTTAGATTAGAATCTCAAAATAAAATATTGCCTGACTATTACAAAATATTAGAACTCCCACAAAATGCAACAAACGAAGAAATAAAAAAACAATATAGGAAATTAGCCAAAAAAGCGCATCCCGATAAAAGTAAAGAAAAAGGATCAGAAGAGATCATGGTTCAAATCAATAAAGCATACGAAATATTATCAAATGAGGAGTTACGTAAAAAATATGACGTGTATCTTGGTAAAATTTAGCTCGATTCCAATCTTATCAAAATCATATTCAATTCAATTTTAGATAAATTTTGTACACTGTTTATTAAATTTGCAAATAGAGACAAATTTATTTTTTTATTATCCCTTTCAATTTTTGCTGTAATCTTAATTTCACCAAATTCAACATTGGGACCCAGCATAGTTTTAGATAATGCTGGAATGATTGATACATCGTCAACCACCCCTTTTATTTTGTAAGCAAATGTGTCAGAAAAATACACTCCGCCACGTGTAGTGGGGGAAGTAAGTGGTATGGGAGAATTTGTAACAGATACATCAACTAGAGGATATGAAATATCATTTAGATGCAGGACATAAACCGGCAAATTTTTTTCATTAGTAACAATTAGAAATTTGAGTAGACTCAAGTCAACTGACAACAAACTTAAAAAAATTGATAATTCTATTGAATCTTTCCAAAGATAATGATCCAAATAAGCTAAACACGCCTGATTTTTAGAAAAAGTCGTCAGTGACTAGAGAACATCTTTAAAAATAACAATCGTGATCGAATTTTATTGCAGGAATTTGCAAATTCATATACATTAAGAAATGAAATTCTAAGTCTAATTGTAGAGAGTGGCATGGATGAAGATGCTTTCGCGGAGATGCTAGATTATACAATAGAACTATTTGAAACACAGGGGCTGGGAGTTGATTACTATGGATACCATAACATCAATCATGAATTAGAAGTTACACTTGTATCTCTGTTATCTGCAAATCTAAACAACACATCAAAAAAATTTTCTGCTGAAGATTTAAGGTACCTGTATGCATCTGCTTTATTTCATGACTTTGATCCCCAAAAAAGCGTAGACAAACCACATGAAGATAGTGTTTTGAAATTTATTTCATCGGATAAAAAATTACGAACTCTATTATCCAATGTAAATTTAGATATTGAAATAATCAAAGTGTTGATACTCCGAACAACATATCCATGGAGTGGTGAAATTAAAGAAAATGCAGAAAGACAAATTACTGAATGTTTTAAAAATTCAGAATTAACAAAAAACAATAAAGAAAAACAAAATCATTTTATGAAATTAGGATGGTATCTTTCAGTAGTTGACAGAATTAGTGGATACGCATTGGGTAATTTTTCAAAAGCCATGGAAATGGCAAAAATGAA
>Ga0315275_10001564_pt1 | contig 20262 bp, 15 predicted proteins | sample YL17G03_0_MG_FD_205557 | JGI IMG/M metagenome (GOLD analysis project Ga0315275, IMG submission 205557) | Sediment microbial communities from Yellowstone Lake, YNP, Wyoming, USA - YL17G03_0 | ecosystem: Environmental > Aquatic > Freshwater > Lake > Sediment | place: USA: Wyoming | collected...
AACTGCGAATGAACCGATTTAGCAGTGGGCGGCGGGAGTTTCTCGGAACGGCAGTCGCTACGACGGCGATTGGCTTGCTGCCGCCGGGAAGAGCGGCGCGGGCCGCCGAAAGAACAGCAGGGGCAACATACAGGGAGCAACTGCAGACGCCGATTATCGCCAGGTATCAAGTGATAGTAGCCGGCGGCGGGCCCAGCGGATTCATTGCGGCTCTTGCAGCGGCCCGCAGCGGCGCCGAGACGCTGCTTATCGAGCGATACCCATTCCTGGGCGGCAACGGGACGGCGGGGCTTATGACCTGCTACAACGGCTTTCGCAACCAGAAGCCGCCCGAGGCGCTCCAGACGGTCAAGGGCATACCCGCTGAATATATCGCAGAGATTGTGCGCCTGGGCGGAATAGCCGATGCGGACAACTATCCAAAGGATGTCCCGCACGATGTCACTAAGGGCGACCTTCCATATTGCATCGGGTTTGACCCGGAGGCGGCCAAGGTTGCGGCGCTGAATATGGCCAGGAAAGAAGGAGTCAGACTGCGGCTGCATAGCTGGGTCGTCGGGCCTATGTCGGACGGCGGGCGAATAGCCGGCGTGGTCGTCGAGTCGAAATCCGGCAGACAGGCAATCGCGGCCGATATCGTCGTCGATGCGACCGGAGATGGTGACATCGCAGCGCGGGCAGGCGCCCCCTTTGTGGGGCCGGCGGCGACCGGCGACCGGATGGATATGAGCCTGATGTACCGCTTAGGCGGGCTGCCGGCTGGCATAACCGACTCGTTCGGCGGAATTCGCATTGGCGACAGGGTGGTTAAATGGGGGCCGGGGTTCGGCGGCGACGGGCTCGATGTTGAGAACCTCACACGGGCAGAGGTTGAGACGCGGCTGAAACTCTGGGAGCAGGTCCAGCAAATGAAAAACAAGCCTGGAATGGAGTCACTGTATCTGATGCAGACGGCGACAAACGTCGGCGTGCGCGAGACGCGAAGAATCATCGGCGAATACACCGTCACCGAGCAGGATGCCATCGAAGGAAAACGTTTCGCCGATGTTGTTGCGATAAGCTCCAACCCGATGCCGAGCTATCACGGCGGGCGGTTCTTCTTCAACCACGAGGGCTTCGACATACCGTATCGCGCGCTCGTGCCCAAGAAGGTCGAGGGTCTTGTGCTGACGGGCCGCTGCATATCCTCCGAGCAGGCCCCGTTTCAGTCCGCACGCTCAATGGCCCCTGCGATGGCCATCGGCCACGCATCCGGCTGCGCCGCCGCGCTCGCCGCCAAAACCAAAACGCCCCCGCGAAACCTGGACGTAAAATCGCTGCAAAAACTCCTGCTCACCCAAAACGCCGAGCTGCGTATGCAGTAGCAGACCGGATATCGCTATCGCGGCGGTTCACCGCCCGATCAAGGGCTCCCGCCAGACAGCGACGCTGATTGAGGCGTTGTTGCGCCTCTGGCGGATTGACAGTACGGAGGCCGTTGCGTATAGTTGGCCAGTCGTTACTCGACCGCAGAGGCAATTTCTACGACAAGTGGGACGAGGTCTTGCCGGAGCCACCTTCCACAACGATTATCTTCATCCGCAATTTCCGTTTTTATTAGCTGCCAAGTAATTCTCTTATTCCGGTTAATATCCTGATCGTAATACAAATCTCTTTCGTTTCAACGAATTACGTCCTTTCGTCGACCTCCAATATCCCTTCTCTTTCAAGAACTCGACGTATTTCCTCGAAAGCCGCTCTAATATCAGATTTAGGAAATCGAATTTGCCCTACCCCTTGTATGTTGCTAAACTCCTCGCAGCCATCTTCAATAAGTACAATTGCCCTTGTGAACCCAAGCCTTCCTTGAAAAAGGCCTGCTTCGTGGACTACGTTCATTCGTGCTTGAAGTTTGCCATCAGCTTGTTCATCTTCACCTGTCATCACAAGGAATGCTATTGCCGCCGCATCTAACATTTCGGAAACCCGCGCAATATTAGTTATCCCCGCCACCGGAACGCGATTAAACTCATCCGAGGGGAGGCTTAAACGATCTTGGATGAAGTCTTTAAGGTCTCTCCAAACAGAAGACCTGCCATGACCAATAAATACATTAGTACCAATCTCTTTTGAACGAGCTGAACGACGCGTTTGGCGTGCAAGATGGGAACCTGCTCGACGGACGATTTGGCTTAGATTCTTGCAACATGATGGTGCTTGGCGTAGGGCATAGATTTCAGAGAGCACGGAAAAATGAGGAGGGGCACGAAATCCTTGTGTGAGTGCCAACGAATCTCTCGACATCGACCTACCCGAAGGTTGCATTGCCCGGATTAGTTGAGACTGAGAAAGGACATTTAGCTTTTCAACATCACCCTTAAGATTTGAAATGAATGGGTCGGAATTTTCAGATAATGCTGTAGTGAGTAATGATAGAACATTGTATTTTTCTTCGTCAAAAGCATTTTTTGCTTTCTCTGACAATTCTCTTGCCGAGTCCAAGTCTGGATTACCGGCTAATGCATGAATGAGTGCAATAACGTCCTCGTCGTTATACTCACGCCAATCACCCGTTGTGCCATAGTTTCCGATTGTTCGCTCCACGCCCCACTCCTGACTGAAATGGGCTCCTGGCGGAGGGACTTGAAGATTGTTGTAATATATAGATGCCTGATAACCAAGCCATGATCCACTCCATGCTTTGGCAACAGTGTTTACAGCTTCCGCAAGTTTTGAAAGAGGTAGAGTTATATTCTCTTGTTTAGCTTCTTGTGCATACAATTCTATCTTGTCTGCAATTTGTAGAAGTTCCTCATGGAATTCACTCATCGCAAGAACACCTCCACAATAATCATTAACCAACAATCAATTCAGATCCCCCGGTTCTAAATGAACGATTCAATCTTCTCCTTAAAATCTTCCCTGTCGCTTCGTGCAGTTTCCGCACGTATTCGGCAGATCTGCTAATGCCTTTTTCATATCCGCACATTATACCCAACATCCCTCTGTAAAACACAAACATAATACACTCCAAAACTCTAACGAACGTTAATTCAACGCCGTTTCAAATCAATTAGTCCAATTCTTGGGTCTTGTCATTCCGGGCTTGACCCGGAATCCAGTCAATACGGTCACGTTCTTTCCGGCAGCACATACATCCGTGGCGAACCGTCCGGCGGCATCTGCGACAATTCGCGGCATGTCGGCCAACTGCGATTTCACGGTTGCGCGGCGATAGGTGCTTTGGGACGGACAGATTGAAAATTGTCGGCTTAGTGCTTGTGTGAAGTGTTGGTCGTGCGTATCTTATGGCCAGAACAGTAGGAGTCAGGCATGAAAGATAGTTACTTACGTTGGGCTATAGAGCACACTAAGACAGCGTGGTGGCACGACTCTGCGGATCCGGCCGAGCTGGCGCTTGGGATCAAACGCGGGGCTGTAGGAGCAACCACAAATCCTCTCTTAGCGAGTCTGGCGGTTTCGAAGAACAGAACCGCCTGGGCCAAGGAGATGGGCAGTGCGCTGTCTGCGAATCAAGAACCGCAAAGGCGAGCCGAGGCGCTTATGAGCATAGTCGTCAGGCACGCCGCGGAGCAGTTGTTGCCGGAACACCAGAGGAGCGACGGTCGAATGGGCTACGTCTGCGCCCAGGTGAACCCCGCGCGAGCGGGGGATCGCGAATACATGTTGGCTATGGCGAGGCGTTATAGTCGGTGGGCGCCGAACATCGCGGTAAAACTGCCTGCCACGGCGGCCGGCCTCGATGTCCTGGAGGACTGTGCGGCTGAAGGCATCACGTGCACGCTGACAGTCAGCTATACGGTGGCTCAGACCATTGCCGTCGCACAAAGGTATCGCCGCGGCATGAAGGCGGCTATAGATAGTGGGATTAGGCCCGGCAGGTGTTTTGCCGTTATCATGATCGGCCGCCTGGACGACTATCTTAGGGATGTTGCCCACGACTGTAAGGCCGACGTCAGTGAATCGGACATTCGACAAGCGGGCTTAGCTGTGGCAAAGCGCGCCTATTCCGTCTTTAAGCAGCGTAATTACGAGGCTGTTTTGATTGTCGCTGCCCTGCGTGGCGCATATCACATGACGGAGTTGACCGGGGCCGAGGTCATTATGTCGATCGCTCCGCCATTTCAGGAGATGCTGTTGTCACCTGATCTGCCGCATGAAGAGCGGATCGACTCGGCAATCCCTGCCGAGGTTATAGACAGGCTTTCGCAGGTGCCGGAGTTCGTGCGTGCTTACGATCCCGATGGGATGAAGGCGAGCGAGTTCATGACGTATGGGGTCACGCAGAGGACGCTTACTCAGTTTATTGAAAGCGGCTGGAGGTTGCTGGAGAATTTTCAGATGTGAGTGTTGGATTTGGCGACAAAGGAACGGGTGGGCCAATGCAAAAGATAGGCTTTGTGGGATTGGGGATCATGGGTAAGCCCATGGCCAAGAACCTCATTAAGGCCGGCTACGAGCTGGCCGTGTACGATATTGTCCCTGAGAGGGTTAGTGAGCTGGTCGATGCCGGTGCGAAAAGGGGCCGGTCCGGCAAGGACGTTGCCGCAAGAAGCGAGATCGTCATCACGATGCTCCCTAATTCGCCTCAGGTCATGGACGCGGTACTCGGGCCCGGCGGGATTCTCGAGGGCGCCAAAGCCGGGACAATCCTGATAGATATGAGCTCCATCGCTCCGCGGGCCAGCAGAGAGATAGCAGCCAAGGCCCAAGGCAACGGTGTCGTAATGCTGGATGCCCCCGTCAGCGGCGGCGAGCCAAAGGCCATCGAAGGCAAACTCGCGATCATGGTGGGCGGCCCCGCCGACGCCTTTGAGCAGGTCAAAGACATACTCGGCGTCATGGGAGCCGCCGTAACTCGGGTAGGTGACATCGGCAGCGGAAATGTGACCAAACTGGCTAATCAGATCATCGTCGCTTTGAACATCGCGGGGATGTGCGAAGCGATTGTCTTGGCGAAGAAGGCCGGTGTGGACCCGCAAAAGGTGTTCCAGGCTATTCGCGGCGGTTTGGCAGGCAGTGCGGTTTTGGATGCCAAGATGCCGTTGGTTTTGAAGGGCAGTTTCAAACCTGGTTTTCGGATCGAGCTTCACATCAAAGATCTCGCCAATGCCCTCGATACAGCCCACGAGCTCGGAGTTCCCGTGCCGCTGTCGAGTCTGGTGATGGAGATCATGCAGGTTTTGAAAGCGGACGGCAAAGCCGGGGACGATCATGGTGGGCTGATCCAGTTCTACGAGAAACTGGCTAAAGTCCAGGTAAGAGGATAGAGACCCGCCACCTATAGAAGAGGCAGCAGCTTTGCGAGGATCATGGTGACGGCAAAGCCGGTCAAGCCTGTCACGGCGGTCACAATAGTGAACGATTTGAGGCTCTCGGTTTCGCTCAGGACGCTCATGCGGGCGAAGACCCAGAACCCGCTGTCGTTCATCCAGTCGCCGACGAGCGAGCCGCTGCATATAGCTGTCGCCAGATATACGGTGTGACAGGAGAGCATCTGCGGAGTAATGCCCATTGCAGCGAACATCGATGCGGTTGTAATGATCGCTACTGTGCTTGAACCCTGGGCGAACTTGATGATTGAGGCCACGATGAATGCTATGGCAAGGATTGCCATCCCGACCTTGTGTTCGCCGGAGCCGACGAAAGCGGCGACGGAGTCCTGAATACCCGCGACGCGCAGCATTGCGCCGAGCGCGCCGCCGCCGGCGGTGATCAGAATGATAATGCCGCCACTCATCAGGGCGGCGTTCACAACGTCTGCCAGGTCACTGAGGCGGAGGTTTCGCTTCCATACCACCAAGAACATGGCGATTACGGCCGATATCAGCAGCGCCAGATTCGGGTTTCCCAGGACGGCGGTTACTTTGACGGCGTTTTGCAGGAATGGTAAGGCCTTGGATGCGGTATTGGCTGAGATAAGAACCACCGGCAGAATGACCGGAAGCAGGGAGAGCGACAGCGGAGGCAGTTGCTCATCCGCCAGCGGCTGCGGTTCAGGTTCCTCACTATAGGGTCGCATGGGTGTGTCCATGAATCGATTGATGGTGTAACAGGCAATCAGGCCTGTGACGGCAGCCGGCAAGCCGACAAGGGTCCCAACTAAAATCATCATCCCGAGGTCGATGTTGAGTATGTTGGCGGCGAAGAGCGGTCCGGGCGTCGGCGGCACCAAGTTGTGCGTGACGCCGGCACCGGCAACGATCGCAGTGATATAGAGTATGTAGTTTTTGTGCGTTCGCCTGCACAGCGATCTTGCAAGCGGGATCAAGAGGTAGAAGACCGTGTCGAAGAACACCGGAATCGAGAGCACGAATCCGCTGCCCATCAGTGCCCAGGGGGCGCGTTTTTCGCCTAAGACTTTCAGAAATGAACGCACGATCCGGTCGGCGGCGCCACTATCCATCATGCATTTGCCGACGATCGCCGCCAGGGCGATGACTATCCCGATATTTCCCGCGACCTTTCCGAATTCCTCGGCCACGCGGGCGATCTTATCCTCAAGCTGCCCCGGGGCGAGCAGGCTGACCAGTATAGCTGTGGTGATCAAGGCAATGAAGGCGTTGACCCGCAGGACGATAATCATGCCCACAACTGCGATGATTGCGATCAGAAGGATAAGCAGTGGATCCATAATCTCAGCCTTTCGGTGGGATGGTGTGGTGTTAGAGACTCAGGCGCTCTGACGCGTATCGCAGGCATTTCTTGACGTTTTCTTCTTCGAGCTTCACCTGCTCATCGAGCGGCAGATGACTTACTCGCGGCAGGGACTGTTTTTCACGGGCGTGGGTTCGGACGTATCGTAACGCGTGAGCCAGGTCGCTTGCGGGGACATTGGCGAAGGTCGCCAAGTACTTGTCAGTAAGGCAGGGGACTTTGAGCGGGTCGCGCGTGGCCATCTCCAGGCTGAATTGAATTCCAGGTTTTGTCTTTCGCAGAAGATCGATCATCGCGGGCAGGTCGAGTGAACCGTCACCCAACGGGACATCAGCTAGGAGGAAGCCTTCCTCGTATTCACAGACCGTCATATCCTTCAGATGCACGGAGAACGCCCACGGTGCGTATGCTCTGACGACCTCCATGGGGTCCTCCAGCAGAGCGAAGCTGTTGCCGGTATCGATGCATACGCCGACGTATCGGCTGTCAATGCGTTTCAGTATGGCCAGCAAGTCGCTCATGCGCCAGTCTTTGTGGTTCTCGACGGCCAGATACATTTGTTCGCGGGCGGCGATCGGCTCGGCCAACTGAATCGACTCCAACGAGCGCTCTGCGAACGCCTTGAACTGCTCGGCATTGTCAAACTGCTCATAGCGACGACCGCCGATTGCGATCCGAATGATCTTTGCGCCGGTTTGTTTGGCGGTGCGGACCATCTCTGCGAATCGCTCCACGTCGTCGGGTGCTCGCGGCAGTGAGGCCGAGGCCTCGATGAACATGCCTTGTGCCTCGGCGTATTCTCTCAGCGTGGTCGTGTACTGTTTGTCGCGGATTCCTATCTCCATCTGGACACCACCAGCTCCGAGGCTCTGACAGTGCTTGAGCAAATCGAGAGGGTCATCCAGTGGTTTAATTCTCTGCCCCGACCGCTTGGCTGTGCTACGGATATTGAACGAGTAGTCTGCGATACCGAGTGTGGACCTCGCAGAGGCTGGGGCGCCGAGGCCTGGTACCGAGCGGGGCACGATGGCGGCGGCCAAACCGCCGGCCATGGATAGAAGGAAGTGTCGTCGATTCATAGTTACCTCATCGCAGTGATGGCGACAAACACGACAGGTGGTTTGACGCAAGCGTTAATATCTGCATTATTTATCCTGAAAATACAGCGAAGACAGACCAAGCACCTATGACCAGGAATCCGGCGAACGATCCCCACAGCATAACATCCGATATTATACCGGGGCGCAAAGCCGAGTCGTCGTGGGAATCAGAGCTGCGTCGGTATCGGAAATACAACGCCGCGGCGCCGAGCAAAGGCAGCATAACAGACTGGGCGATACCACAGGCAACGATCATTGCGACGGGCGCTCGCACAAACACGTACAGGGCCAGAGCGATGAAAGGCCAGACGGCACTGATCCGGCGTGTCCAGGCTGTTCGAGCCGCCTCTGAGCCTTCGGTTAATCCGAACAACCCCAGGGCGTCGGCGACCATACGAGCATTGCCGGCGGCAGCGACAAAGAAGGTCGAATACAATACCGCAAACGCGCCCGACAAGAAGACCCAATACGCCAACGAGCCGAACACGGGTATGTACATAGCCGACAGCGTGCGCACCATGTCCGGGCCCTCAGGATCGAGCTTTATGCGTCCGAGCACCGCGGCGCCCAGAAGATAGAAGGCCACCGTTGCGAACGTGTAAACCACCATTGACGCCCAAGCATCGACGTGCAGCACTCGGATCCAACCTCGGGCCCGTTCGATCCACTGACGTGAGCCATCGCGTCGGCCCGCGAATCGTGCGTATCCCTTTTCAAGGCACCAGTACGGGTACATGATCAGCTCGGCAGATCCGACGCCGATGATGCCGAACGCTCCGAGAGCGGTGCGGATGGGATTGGCGCCTGCGCTGAGATTCGTGGGCGGCAGATGGAAACTCAGTCCGCGTGCGAGCTCGTGACCGCTAACCGCCCATTCGGCTCTTGTTTGAAGCGCGACCACTGTCAGGATCGTGACGAGCGTGAAGACCACGACCAGGGCGGTCGCCACGAGCTGAATGACCTGGTATCTGCCGAAGTACAACAGCACCGAGGTCACTACCGCCAGGATCGCCGCCCAGATGTAAGGATCGCGGGGTTCTCGACACTGCGCAAGCCGGCCTGACAGTCTGGTCACACTCTGCTGCAACTGTGCAGTTTGCGAATTGCTTTGGGTGCCGGCCAGCGTAATCCTCGTGTTCACAAGCTCGTCCTGCAGGCGGCTATACTCGGCTCCGTATCGGGTCAATGGTCTGCTGATTGCGAGGGTTTGTCCGACGCCGCCGAGGATGCCGCCCTGCTGCAAGACGACCAACATAGTCATGAAAGTCCAGTACCACAGCAGCCAGTTGACCTTCAGCCTGGGGCCGGGCACGGCGTTGAGCGACCTGAGCGGCGTTTCGCCCCAGGCGATTGCATGTCGGCCGAACTCGACCTGCGTTGAGACCTTGATGACGCAGCCGACGATAATCAGCCACAGCAGCCAGAAGCCTGCCTCGGCGCCCGTTTTGGTGGTGGCGATCAGCTCGCCCGAGCCGACGATTGAGCCGGCGAGTATCATGCCGGGGCCGAGCCTGCCGAGCGTAGCGATGAAGCTCTTAGGTGGAGTCTCAACGCCCCCGATGCCTCCTATCGGGGTCAGTGGCTCGCATGTATTACGTTTGTCCATATTCAACAGTCGTTCGGGCGTCATTGATTCGACTTCCTTCCGTACCATTGCACGGGCGACTATCACCTCGCCAATTTATAAACGATGTGGGTGAGATAGGCAAGCCGCCACCGGCGGAATCTGCATTGACAAGCCAGATTCCATCAATTAACATCGACCCGGCGCCTCGCACCAATCCCCGATTCATCGGGGCAAGAAGGAGTCTCCTCCCGGCGCGAGAATGGATTACTGCTCAAGGACCGCTTGGTGCGGCGTTGGCGATAGTCGGCCTGACAGGGATGCTGATTATGAGATTCGGCCAAATTGAGATCGATCCAGCCGTCAGTCCTGCGATATTGGACACGGCGACGTGGGACGCTGAGCGGGCGTGGCGGACGATCTGTTCCGTGGGCGAGCCGTACTGGTGTTCGGCGAGGCAGGCGCTGACGAGCGGCTGTGCTTTGCCTGCCCACGAAAGCTGCACGGTTTTTCGCGGGTCATACGCGCGACACGGCCAGAGCGTGTTTTTCCTCGTCCAGTTACCCGACAGCCAGTGCGTTTTCGTGGAGATCGCAGCAGAGTGCGGCTCCAATTGTCTGGGTAAGCCGCTGCAAATGGTGTGTATAGGCGGCGTTATCATTCTGGCGATGTACGGTGCCGACTCAATTACGATTGGCCGCTACGTGAGCTGTCTGAGGCCGGACAAAGGCCCGACTGCGATGGGTGGTGTGCCGCGGCTGGGCATCGGCAGCAGGATGACCACGGCGGTCTGGCCGGGTGTGTGGCGTGCGATGGACCGGTGCGGATTCTGTGCCAATGCGATCCAGAATTCCGTGCGTGAGCTTAATCTCCTTGTGGACGTGTTAGCAGCAAGGCCGGCGAGGAACAACTATCTGTACGGTTTTGGCGCGCTGGAGGAAGGACACACCGGCAGCACATTCGAGGGGCTGTGGGTAGCCGGGGTGATAGAGGCACTGAAGACGGATACACATCCCAAGTATGGCGCCGATGCCGATCATATCACAGTCAGGCGCGGGCCCGACGGGATAAATCGCGCCAAAAGTGTGATTGACGCAGCCCGCAACTATACGTTCTTCACTCTGGACGTATCCGACATCGTGGACTATGGGGCGGAGGCATGTTTCTCGGCGGATGCACGCGGCCTTGTGCACAAATACTCGCAGGCGTTGGACGTTGTGGATGAGCTGTCCACACATATCAATCGCCTCAAGGGCGACGTTGCCTTTGACCTTGAGCTAAGCATAGACGAGTGTCCTGGGGATGTTGACGCTTTTGCGTGCTTGACGACCGAGATCGAGCTGACATTTCTTGCTTTGGAGCTGCGACGCCGAGGGATTGGCATTACGCACATCGCGCCCAATGTTGGGATAGTGAAGGGGCAGGACTACGCAGGCTTGGGCGTTTTGCCCAGGCTTGAGAATCGCATAAAAGGACTCTGCGATGCTGCGAGCGAGCACGGCGTGATGCTGGACTTCCATTCGGGCGACGATCTTCGATCTGATGTTAGACAGGTGATTGGCCGCGCTACGAAGGGCTGGAACCATTTCAAATTGTCACCTTCGCTGCAGATTATTTTTGCCGAGGCGCTCTACGATCTTCATCCGGAGCGGTTCGAAGTATGGTGGCATGATACTCTGGAGTATGCGCGCCGCGAGGCGTCAGCCGGCTCCGAATTCGCCGCACAGTGCCTCCGGCTGTACGAGGATGGCGGCGACCGGGCCCCGTCGCCGCGACATACGGTGTTTCATCATTATTGTTTTGCGTCTGTCGGCAAACGCGATGCAAACGGCCAGTTCGTTCATCGGGAGAGATTCTATGACCTGCCTGTGGGCTTCTATCGAGAGTATCACGACAGGATCGAGCTTTTTCTGTGCGAGGTCGCACAAGATGTTCTATGCGATGCCGGCGGATTAGGTTAAACTGTGGTCAGGCAGAGTGACGTTAGACTCAGAGCAGGACGAGGTGACATGGAAACAAGGCTGTCAGGCAAAGTGGCAATCGTGACTGGTTCGGGTCGGGGGATAGGCCGGGCCGTTGCTCTGCGCCTTGCACGAGAAGGTGCGGATATAGTCGTCGCGGAGATCAACGCAGAGACAGCCGAACAAACGGCCCAAGAGATACTTGCCCTTGGTCGAAAGGCCCTGTCGCAGCCGACTGACGTCACGTCTCTGGCGGACATTCAGCTTATGGTTGACCGGGTGGTCGCCGAGTTCGGTCGCATTGACATACTGGTCAATGCGGCGGGCATCATACAGACGAAGGCCTTTCTGGAGATGACCGAGGATGACTGGGACCACATCGTCGATACGAACCTGAAGGGGGTGGTGTTCTGTATGCAGGCCGTTAGTCGGCAGATGGTTCGGCAGATTCCGGAAGAGGTCGAAGCCGACGGGCAGGCCGGGAAGAGTCACGGCAAGATCGTTAATTTGTCGTCGATTTCCGGGCGACGCGGGCGGTCGCTGCAAATTGCTTACGCTGCGAGCAAGGCCGGCATAATCAGCGTCACTCAATCGGCTGCTCTAGCGCTAAGCCCATACAACATAAACGTCAACGCGGTTTGTCCAGGTGTGATTCTTACGCCCATGTGGGAGCAGATTGATCGGGAGCGCGGCAGAATTGCAGGCGTGCAGCCCGGCGAAACGTTGAAGGCCTTCATCGAAATGGTGCCGCTCAAACGAGCGGGCAGCCCGCATGAGGTGGCAGGGGTCGTGGCATTTCTTTGCTTATCGGACGCCGACTACGTCACGGGTCAGGCGCTGAACGTCGATGGCGGATTCGAGATGGATTGATCTTGATGGCAAATGATTTCGACAAAGCGCGGTCGCTGTTGCATCAGTTCAAGGGCGATGCCTATCTGTTCGGGGGGGGTGTACTGTCTGAGACGGGCAAGATGGTCGCAAGTGTGGGTAGGCGGGCTGCATTGGTTCGCGACACGTTCCGCGGCAGCGACGACCATGTCAGGAAGATACAGACCTCGCTGAGGGAGGCGAGTGTTGACCTTTTGGTGCAGATTAAGGGCGCTCGGCCTAACGCGCCGCGAGAGGATGTGCATCGCATCGCGGATGAGCTCAAACGGGTCGATGCGGATGTAGTGATAAGTTTCGGGGGGGGCAGCACGATCGACGCGACAAAGGCAGCAGAGGTTCTGTGCACACTCGGCGGCCGGCTCGACGACTATTTTGGCGCCGGTTTGGTTTCGGCGTCTCTTGCGAAGATGGGCAAGTCTCTCCGACCACATGTTGCCATTCAGACGGCGGCCAGCTCCGCCTCGCATCTGACGAAGTACTCAAATGTCACGGACCTGGCGACCGGACAGAAGAAACTGATCGTCGATGATGCGATTGTCCCGGTTCTGGCGCTCTTCGACTACGAGGTGACCTACGGCGCGCCGCGAGATCTGACGGCCGACGGGGCGATGGACGGGCTTTCGCACGCGCTCGAGGTTCTCTATGGTGCGGTGGGCAAGCCTCACTATGACAAGATGCGTGAAATCGCCGAGGTGTGCATCGCCCTGGTCGTGGAGTATCTGCCCGGCGTGTTGGCGGACCCGCGCTGCGAAAAGGCCAGAGAGGCGATGTGTCTGGCCACGGACCTCGGCGGATACGCCATTATGATCGGCGGAACAAATGGGGGGCATCTGACCAGTTTCTCGCTTGTGGATATCTTGCCCCACGGGCGTGCATGTGCGATAATGAATCCATATTATACGGTGTTCTTCGCGTCCGCCATCGAGCAGCCGCTTCGACTGGTGGGGCGGATTTATCAACGGGCGGGATTGACTGGGGCGGATCTGGACAATCTGAGCGGCAGAAAACTGGGTATAGTCGTAGCTGAGGCGATGTTCGAGCTGGCCAGGCGGATTGGGTATCCGACTCGGCTGCATGAGGTGGAGGGATTCAGCAAGGCTCACATCGAGCGAGCGCTGGCGGCAGCCAAGGACCCACAGTTGAAAATGAAGCTGCAGAACATGCCCGTGCCTCTGAGCGCCGAAACGGTGGACAAATATATGAGAGCAACATTGGAGGCGGCTGCCCAGGGCAATCTCGCCCTGATAAAGAACGTGTGACTGGGGGCCTTTGCCCGTGAATATAAGGCTCGCATACGGTAAGAACGGCCTGGACGTAAGTCTGCCGGACGATCTGGGATTCGATATTGTCGAGCCTGCGTATGTCGCTGCTCTGCCTGATCAGGCGGGGGCGATACGGCAGGCTTTGCGGCGCCCCATTGGCTCGGCGCCGCTGAGAAAGCTGGTCGGGCCGTCGGATACGGTTGGAATCGTCTGCAACGATATTACACGCCCGACGCCGTATCGCGTGATCCTGCCGGCTCTGCTGGATGAGCTAAGTTGCGTCCGCGACAACAGTATCACGCTGTTCATTGCGACAGGTACGCACAGGGCCAACACTCCTGATGAGCTGCGGGCGATGCTCGGCGAGCAGGTCACCGACAGATTTCGAATAGTGCAGAACGACGCAAATGATCGGGAGTCGCACGGGCTGGTTGGAACGACCAAAAGCGGAAACGAAATCTGGATCCACAAAGAGTACCTTCGCTGTGACGTGCGCATTCTCACGGGCTTGATAGAGCCTCATTTTTTCGCGGGCTTTTCCGGCGGAGGCAAGGCTTGTATGCCAGGCCTGGCGCTGCTTGAGAGCGTCTTGAGAAACCACAGTGCCGGGAACATCGACCACCCTAAGGCGACATGGGGCGTCACGCACGGCAATCCGGTGTGGGAAGAGATCCGCGAAGCTGCGTTAATGACGTCGCCGAGCTTTCTGCTGAACGTGGCGCTCAACCGCGAGCAAAGGATCACGGCGGTATTCGCCGGAGACATGGAGCAGGCTCACGAATACGGCTGTGCGTTTGTCGGGCGGCACGCTATGGTTCCGGTGAGCAGGCACTATGATATCGTGATTACGAGCAATTCGGGCTATCCGCTCGATTTGAATCTATATCAGTCGGTGAAGGGAATGAGCGCGGCGGCACGGATTACCAAGGATCACGGCGCCATTATTGTTGCGGCGGATTGTTGCGACGGAATACCGGAGCACGGCGAATACAAGAGATTGCTGTCCGATGCCTCGCTGCTTGAGAGGATCCGAAGTGGAGCTTGCGTCGCTCAGGATGCGTGGCAGGCACAGATTCACGCCTTGATCTGTGAGAGGGCCGATGTGTATTTGTTCAGCCATAACCTGACCGACGAGCAGATAGGACTATCCATGCTCAAGCCATGTCGGGATATCGCACGGACCGTTGGCCAATTATTGCGGCTGTATGGCCCCGATGCTTCTATATGTGTGCTGCCAGATGGCCCACAAACGATTCCATACGTTCAGACATGTAAGGCTGGTGAAACGCCGTGAAGATTGTTGTGGCGATGGATTCTTTCAAAGGATCGCTCAGTGCGGTGCGGGCGTGTGATATTGTGGCCAAGGCTATCCGCAGCGTTTTGCCGCAGGCGGAGGTTGTGACCAAGCCGATGGCGGACGGCGGCGAGGGGACAGCCGTTGCACTGATGGCGGCGGCTGGCGGACGATGGATCGACAAAAGCGTTATGGGCCCGCTGCATCAGATGGAGGCACAGGCTGGTTTTGTCTGGTTTGAAGACAGCGCCAAGGCTGTTGTTGAAATGGCTGCCGCTAACGGTCTGCAATTGCTGCGTCCTGAACAACGCAATCCTCTGCAGACGACTACTTATGGAACGGGGCAGCTTATCAGCGCAGCCATCGACTACGGCGCCAGACGCATACTACTTGCCGTCGGAGGCAGCGCGACCGTTGACGGCGGAGTCGGTGCGGCGATGGCTTTGGGCTGGAAATTCCTTGCTAAAGACAGGCAGGAAATCGGTTTTGGCGGCGGCGAGCTCCTGCGGATCGACAAGATTGTCCCGCCATGCGTCGGGCGGGCGAGCGTGACCGTCGAGGTGCTTTGTGATGTAAATAACCCGCTGTGCGGCCCGCAGGGCGCTGCACGGGTGTACGGCCCACAGAAAGGCGCGACGCCGCAGACGGCTGACATTTTGGATGCTGCCCTAAGTCACCTGGCTGACCTGGTCAAGGATCAATTGGGGCGCGATGTCAGGAATCTGCCTGGCGGCGGGGCAGCCGGTGGATTGGCGGCAGGTGCTGTTGCTTTTATGAATGCGCGGCTGGTATCTGGAATTGACGCGGTCATGTCTCAAAGCCGGCTTCAAGAGGCTATGGCTGATGCGGACTGGGTGATTACAGGTGAGGGCAGCTTCGATGAGCAGTCGTTGCGAGGCAAAGTCGTCTGGGGCGTCTCGCGTGTCGCCATAGCGACCAACACCAGAGTTGGCGTTTTAGCAGGACAGGTTCTTTTGCCGGTGGAGAAATATCGGGCCGCCGGCGTCGAGACGGCGTTGGCATGTATGGATTGTAGAATGCAATTAGAGTATGCTATCGCAAATGCTGAGGATCTGCTCGATGGGGCTGCCCGGCGATTTGCAGGAGACTGTCTGAACGCTTGACGGACAACGGCTTTGCATGAATGAGTTCTGCAAAATTGCAGGTTAGACCTATATTGTTGAAGAAAATCTCTTTTATGATTTTCTTCAATAATTACCTAAGCGATTATGAGACAATACGTTGCCGTTGAAAAGAAAAAATCAACAGACGATTTTTTCTTTTCTAAGTAGGCCTAACCTGCAATTTTGCAGAAGCCTTCTTTGCATGAAAGAATGAAAGAAAGGAGACACGATCATGAGTGAACAACACCCGCAACGACTCAACGGAAAGATCACGCGACGGACACTTATGAAGGCCGGCGCGGCCACCGCACTGACGGCGGCATCATGGACAAGGGTCAACGGCGCCAATGAACGCATTGGCATCGGGATGATCGGCATAGGTCTGGTGGGGCGGATTCACACCCGCAACTTCGCAAAACAGGCCGATGTCGCGGTTGTTGGCGTCTGTGATGTCTATGACCCTCGCACCGACGTTGCTGCGGAGATCGTAGGAAGCAGCGCCATTAAATGCCGCGATTTCCGGCAGTTGCTCGACAACAAGGACATCGACGCGGTAGTCGTGTCCACGCCGGACCACTGGCATGCAATGATGACGATGCTCGCCTGCGCGGCGGGCAAGGACGTGTACGTGGAGAAGCCCCTGACGCTTTTCGTGCGCGAAGGACGCTGGATGATCGACGTCGCGAAACGCTACAATCGCGTGATTCAGGTGGGCGTACAGAACCGCTCGGCGCCGAATTTCCAGCTCGCCCGCGAGTTCGTGCAGAAAGGCAAACTGGGCCAGATTGTGGCAGTGCAGGATACCTACTGCCGGAACCTCATGCCCGGTTTCGGCAATCCGCCTGACCAGGACCCGCCCAAGGAGCTAGACTGGGACTTATGGCTGGGTCCGGCCCCCGCGCGAGCTTACAACCCCAATCGCGGGATCTACCATTTCCGCTGGATCTGGGATTACGCCGGCGGACAGGTGACCAACCTGGGCCAACACTCGCTCGACATCGTGCAGTGGTTCACGGGTGTCAGCGCGGCGAAGTCGGTTTACAGTACCGGCGGTCGCTTCTATCTGAAGGACAATATGGAGACGCCTGACACCCAGGATGTGTTGATCGACTACCCCGGCTTCACGGGCATCTGCCAGTACCGCGAGGCCACGCAGGGGCGCGAGGGCCTGGGGATGGGTGGCGTCGTGTTCTATGGGACTCGCGGCATGATGTCCGTCGGCCGCAGCGGTTACGAGGTGTTCCCGGATCGCAAGGCCAATCCCTTCAACACCATGGCCAACATCCTGGGCGGGCATCCGGTGGGCGGGCCGCAGCCGGTGCCGGAGCCGAAAGACCAGTTCTGGACCGAGAAGGAAAAGGACAGCAGCGGCGACGGCGCCAGGGACTATATCCTCCATACGCGTAATTTCCTCGACTGTATTCGCTCTCGTCAGCAGCCCATCGCAGACCTGGAAAGCGCGCACGCTGTGGCGACAACATGTCATTTGGCCAATATCTCCCTGAGGATTGGCCGTAAGATTTGCTGGGATGCGAAGAAGGAACAGATCATCGATGATCTGGTGGCTGCCCGCATGTTGGAGCGAGAGTACCGAAGTCCGTGGGACCGTGAACTGCGCAGTCTGAAAGTGATTTGACTATGTCAGATAAATTAGCAATTGAAGGTGGCCCCAAGGCAGTGACAAACAAGCTGGGGACGTGGCCGCAGTTCGACCAGAAGGCAATTAGAGCTGTAGAAGATGTCTTACGATCAGGGAAGGTCAATTATTGGACAGGCCCCAAGGGCATGGAGTTTGAGAGGAAGTTCGCCGAGTGGCAGGGCAGCAAGTTTGCGGTCAGCACATCTTCGGGAACATCGGCCTTGCACGTTGCCCTTAGTGCTCTCGGGATTGGACCAGGCGATGAAGTGATCGTACCCAGCTATACGTTCATCGCCAGCAGCTTCTCCATAGTACAAGCCGGGGCAGTACCGAGGTTCGCCGATGTGAACATTGACGATCATTGCATCAGCGTTAAATCAGCCGCGAGGCTCGTCAACGAGCGGACCAAGGCCATCATGCCTGTGCACCTGTACGGTAACGTGTGTGACATGGACCCCATCTTGGATTTCGCCAAGCAGGACAACCTCTACGTGATTGAAGACAATGCGGAGGCACTCGGCGGGATCTACAAGGGCAGGAAGACCGGGACGCTCGGTCATATTGCAGCTTGCAGCTTCTGTCAGAATAAGACCTTCACCACGGGCGGTGAAGGCGGGATGGTTACCACGGACGACGAGGATCTGGCCTGGAAAGCGCGGAGCTTTCGTGACCACGGCTACGACGTTCAGGAGCGTTTGAAACTGCTCGAATTGGAGCAGAAGTTGCCTTACATACACAACATGGTCGGATGGAACTATCGCATGACCGAGATGCAGTCAGCCATCGGTTTGGCCGAGCTCGAACGAATGGATACCTGGAACATGCCCCGCCGCAAACGAAACGCCCATATCATTATCGATGGGATCGAGGATCTGCCGCCCGTCAAGTATGTGCCGGTTGATACGCCGGAACGCCGGAATGGCTGGTATGTTTTGGCTTTTTCGTTGGATATTGAGAACATGACCTGCGATATAGACCAATTCGTACGGGCTGCATCTGCTGAAGGCGCCCCTTGTTGGAGAGTCTTCTGGCCGCAATGCCACACCGAGAAGGCCTACACTGAGCATAACGCTTTCGGAAGGAGCGGCTTTCCCTTCAAGTCCAGGGAGTACACCGACCCTGCGAGCGTCGATTACAGCAAGGTCGAGGCGCCCAACGCCCTATGGCACCAGAGCCACACATTTACCTGCTTTGCCTTTCCGACTTTTACAGAAGATGATTGTCGGCAGATCGCTGCGGCTCTGGCGAAGGTGATCCGTGCCTACGCGAAATAGAGGAGACACGTCCATGCGAAAGATACGGTACGCCATCATTGGCTTTGGCGGCATTGCTGAGAACCGCATTGCCAAGGAGGGCTTTGGAGTTGACGAGGATCGCTTCGTCGGCCACCCCCAGGCTGAGTTGATCGGTGTCACTGACACAAATCCGGCCCGCAAGGAGGCGGCCGCAAAGCTGGGCCTGAAATGGTATGACTCCGTCGAGAATGTCTTCGGTGACCCGCAGGTTGAGGCTGTCTTTATCGCAACGAATAACCGCTCTCACACGCCTATTGCAGAAAAGGCCATTGAGGCCGGCAAACACTGTCTCATTGAAAAACCGATCGCCACGACTCTGGAAGATGCCCGGCAGCTGCAGCAACTGTCCCGTAAGCACCACATCAGCCTTGCGGTGGACCACATGATGACCGAAAACGCATACAACCAAAAGGCGAGAGGCCTGATAAGCCAGGGAGCCATCGGACAGGTCAACGACATAGTGCTGCATATGGAATTCTGCTACGGTTCAACACCGCAGGAGGCGGCCGGTTGGCGCTGTGCCGATCCTCTGGAGATCGGCGGGCCGGTTGGTGACGTGGGAAGTCACTGCCTATACATGGCGGAGTTCTTGCTGGGCTGCGAGATAAGATCCTTGGGCTGCGTTTACACGCCAAAGACTCTGGATATGGCGGTTGAGAACGGAGCATTTATACAGTTCCGGATGAAGGATGAAACTCAAGGCACAGCACGTGTGGCCTTTAATCAACCCCGTGGTGGTCTGGCGAGCACGTTGACCAACCTCGGCTATGAGGTGTATGGGACCGACGGCATCATCAGAGGATACGGCACACTGTTCCAGTTGTCAGGCCATCCTGGAGAACCCGTGGAAGTCCGCCTGGAAGTGGAAAGATCCGGAGTTACTGAGAAGATCAAGATCGACGGAGTGCGGAACATCTATCAGGCTGTAATCGCCAGGCATGCCCAATCCATCGTGGACGGTAAACCTTTGGACGGAGCCGATGCGCTCCACAATCTGGAACTGATACTCGGTTGCTACCAGTCCGCCGACCGGCAGGGACATACTATCACCTTCTAACCCGCATATTTCACGCGTTTTGCAGAAGTGCCACTTAGGCACTCTAACAAAACCCAATTCGTCATTCCGAGCGCAGTCTTTGTCATTCCGAGCGCAGTCGAGGAATCTACTCGATCAACCGCCGTCCCCCACTCTACGCCAGTTTGTAGGCGATCTGTTCTTCGAGAATGTCCTTTACTGTTAAGGCGATTATGGATTTGCCGCTTTTGCGGAAGAACGCATCTATTTCAGTCATAGCATCAGCAGAGTAATCGAAGGAAACAAAGAAGCCTTTTGTTCGATCTTCGCGCATCATAACGGCCTCGAAAGCATCAATATCGGGTCGGCCAACCTTGTCCTTCTGCTTGACCTGGATGGGATACCATACATCCATAAAGTCCAGCTCGCCCTTCTTTTTCTTTGGTGTAGCCGAGACCGGATA
>Ga0315275_10001565_pt1 | contig 20261 bp, 13 predicted proteins | sample YL17G03_0_MG_FD_205557 | JGI IMG/M metagenome (GOLD analysis project Ga0315275, IMG submission 205557) | Sediment microbial communities from Yellowstone Lake, YNP, Wyoming, USA - YL17G03_0 | ecosystem: Environmental > Aquatic > Freshwater > Lake > Sediment | place: USA: Wyoming | collected...
CGGTTGTGGTCGCGCCGAGTTGAGTGACAGACAGCGCCGTGCCTGTCAGCACGTCAGCCGGGTTCGCCCAGGTGATGATCGGCGTGACTTTGTTGACGATGATCGTCACGCTCTTCGTGGCCGCCGAGTAGGTTGCCGTGTCGGTCGGCGTAAAGGTGACCGAGAGTGTCTGGTTCCCAGGCTCCGGCACAACTCCAACTGCTGGAACATAGACGAAGCTGCCCGCGACCGATGTGGTGGCGTTCAACTGCGCGGCCGACAGGGCGGTACCCCAGGTGATCGCGGCCGGCGTCGGCCACGCGATCGCCGGCGTCAGCAGGGTTCCAGCCGGCGTGCAATTTGGAGTCGTGCTCCCGCTGAACAGCGCACCGTTCGGGGCCACGAGATACGTCGTGCAGTCCGGGAAGTTCACCCGGCCGTTCACGATCGGGTAACTCTGATTGTTGTAGATGAAGTTCGTGCCGCTGATCGTGCCTGTCCAGCCGCCGCCGCCGGCCGGTCCGACGAACCCTCCGCCGCCAGCCGCGGTTACGACAAGCGTCACCGTCCTAGTGGCCGATGCGTAGGTCGCGGTGTCCGCCGGGGTAAACGTCACCGACAGGGTCTGATTGCCAGCCGTGTTCATGGCGGTGCCGGCAGGCGGTGTATACACGAAGATTCCCGGCACGCCGCCGGACGTCGCATTCAACTGGGCCCCGCTGAGCGCGGTCCCCTGCGTCACCGCCGCCGGTGTGGGCCACGTGATCGTCGGCGTCGTCAGCGCACCGCCGGGCGTGCAATTCGGGGTGGTCGTTCCGGCGAACAGCGCGCCGTTCGGCGCCACAATGTACGTCGTGCAGTCCGGGAAGTTCACCCGGCCGTTCAGGATCGGGTAGCTCTGGGCGTTGTAGATGAAGTTGCTGCCGCTAATGGTGCCGGACCATCCGCCGCCGGCGGCCGGTCCGACAAAACTGCTCCCTGAAGCGTTCACAAGGAGCGTCACCTGAGCCTGGGCTGAGGCATACGTGGAAGTATCAGCAGGGGTGAACACCACCGACAGCGTCTGATTCCCCGCCGTATTCATGACGGTTCCCACAGGCGGCGTGTACACGAATGACCCGGCGACACTCCCGGCCGAAGCGTTCAACTGGGCCCCGCTGAGCGCGGTCCCCTGGGGCACCGCCGACGGCGTGGGCCACGTGATCGTCGGCGTGATCAGCGCACCGCTGGGCGTGCAATTGACGGCGGCTGGCGCGCCGCGAAACAGGTATCCGTTCGGCGAAACGAAGTAGGTCGAGCAGTCGGGGAACGTGACGACGGCGTTCACCACGGCGTAGGTGCCGCCGTTGTAGGTCAGGACACCGTTGGCCAGCGTGCCGGACCATCCGCCGCCACTGGCCGGACCCACAAACGACTGTGCCAACGCTGGTGCTGACCCCAGCAAAAGGACCGCGAGGAACGCAGCGACTCCCGTTACAACCCTTCGGCGCATCTACATAACCCCCGGCTCGTCACAAGTTCCCGACTCTGCACACCCTGTCACTGGCTCTTTCGGCTGGACGCGACACAAGCAATAGGGCGCACCCAGCCTGGAGCCAAGCCCCTGGTCGATCCGACAATTCTAGCATGTTGCCGAAAAACCGTACCGATTGTAGCCAATATGCACCACGAACGGCGGATAGTGGCCACGCGAAGGCACCGCTGGCACCAGCATGCAAACCGTGCACCAGCGTAGAAGCATCTGCCGCATCCGTGCGGCAGCTCAGATGCCCGGCGGTCTGGGCGGTACGGGCGGCGTCCCGGGCGTCTGCTTCGGCGCCGGAACTATCGCACCGGGTGTTGCCACCGTACCTGGCACGGTCGGCGCCGACCGCGTACCGGGCTGGGTCTGACCTCCAGGCGGGTCGAGTCGGTAGGGATCGGCGGACGTCTGACCCTGCGGAAGCCGCGGAGGCCCCTGGAACGGAGGACGCATGGCGCCCGGGGAACCCATCTGAGTCGGCTGCTCGTCTGGGTCATTCTCGACGGCCGTGACTTCTCCAGGCCGATCGGAATTCTCGACGAAGGTCACCACCCGCCCGTCCGACATGACCCGGCGCTGGACCTGCGGCCGTCCCGCGCTGGGTCCACTCGTGACCACCGGAGCCGAGGAACCTGGCGACGCCGCAGACACCAATGCGGGTGTGGCGATGCCGGGCATGATGATGATGCGCGCGAATTGGGATCCGGTTGCGGACGGATCGGGTCGTGTCGCCGCGACATACCCTGCGACGGACCGAAGCAGCGTCTCCAGGGCACGCGCCTCCGGAACGTTGACCAACTCAATCGTCACGAGGGCTCCGGGGACACCGTCCCCGTTGACGATGCGCGTGCCGCCGACGCGCTCCCATTCGGCGAGGATCTGCCGGAGCGACACGTCCCGCGCGGACAACATCACGCGGCCGTCTAGAATCGTGAGGATCAACTGGCCCGCGCCCACAGGAACCGGGAGCGCAAGGAAGAACCACGCGACCAGGCTGCACGCCGACAGGAACTTCACGGCCACTGGTTACGCCCTCTTCCTGGAGTATACCCCCAGGCATCGTGGGTGCCAAGCCGAGGCCCGGGTTCAGCCCGAACGAGCCACCACTTGCCGCAGGCGACCCGCCTACCGCGATCTCCCGGCCGCGGCAAGCGACCTAAGGATCGGCGTGAGACTGGCGTAGCAGAGCGTCGCGAGGAAGAAGTTCGCCGAGATCGAAAACTGGATCGACACAAACACGGCCAACGCGGAACACAGGACGCCAAACACGCCGTTGAGCGCCCAATACCAGGGCGTCTCGGCGCCACGTACCCCCCTGACGAGCCGCATCCCGGCCGGGAAGAACACACCAAGCAGCATGCCCAGCGGGAAGACGGCCACGACCGATGCGACAATCTTCTGTGCGGTCGACGCGCTCGCCATCTGGAGCATCATCTGCTGGATGCCAACGTTCCCGACGAGAATCAGGCCTGCCATGACCACCGGCAACCACCCCAACCTCGTCGGTCTGGCCGGCAGCCACGATTCACTGAGAAGACTGCCGAGTCCCGCACTGGCGATGATGGCGAACAGCAGGACACCCAGGCCGTAGATCGGGTGGCCGAGGAACACCGACAACCGCTGCACCAGGCCGATCTCGAGGAACATGAACCCGCACCCGATGAGCGAGAAATACCCGGCCGCCGGCCAGAGCACACGAGAGGTGCCCTGGGCCGTCACCGCGTGCGACCAGAGCGGCAACACGACCATGCCAACGCAAAGCGCGGCGAGCGACAGCAACAGCACCACCAGGTTGTAGGTGGCCACCATGTTGCCTCGCAGGACACCGGTGCTGGCCTGGAGTCCCCGCCGGAGGTGGCTCAGCCTCAGCATGTTGAAGAAATACGGGCTGTCGTCGGTCGGTGGTTCGTAGCGCAGCGTCGCGTCAGCGATCCTGGCATGCAAATCGTCGCTCGAGCGTGCACCGAGAATCGTCTTCAGGATCGGGTGATCCGGCGTGACGCCCGGCATGATCACGCTGCGGAACTCCAGGTCGGCGACCACCTGCTGGAGCCGGGCGATATCCTGGCCCGAGAACGGTTCTCGCGACACGAGCAATGTCGCGACGCGCGTGGCTGAGACCATCATGATGTGCCGCGACGGATCTGTCGCCCCGGATTCCAGGAGCGCGGCCACCGCCAGACTGAGCATGCGCCCCGTCTCACCGAGATTGGCGGGACTGAACCACCGCGAGACCGTGAAGATACCGTCACCCGACAACCGGCTCAGGAAGAGCCGCCAGGCTTCGATTGTGTAGAGGCCGTTCTCCGAAAGCGAGAACGCCCCTGCGCCGGTCGAGGCCCACGTGTCGATGAGCGACATCTGGATGACGGAGTAGATCTCGGGGTGCCTCGCCAGGTAACTGCGGGCTTCGTCAGTGACGAGCGTGACACCGGGACGCCCGGCGAGGCCCGAAAACTCCCGGAAGCGGCCGTTGAGCAGGTCTATGAAGGTCCGGTTCACATCGATGCCGGTCACCTGTTCGTGACCGAAGAGGATCGCGCCCTGAACGTCCCGTCCGCCACCCACGCCGATGACGCACGCCCGTCCGGTCGGCCTCAAGTAGTGGACGACGCTGGTCACGTCGTACCTGAGGTGGTCGATGTCGGCCATCGAGGAGAAGCGTCGGGCCGTGGTGCCCGCTTCGCCGTCGATGTTCATGTGATATTGCAGGATCGGCGCGGCAGGGGCCTTCGGGCTCGCTCCCCAGTACTGCGGGGCGCTGTTCTGGCGCGGGAACAGGGCCACCCGCGAATAGGAGTTCCAGCGTTCGTACTCGAAGGCCCGGCGCGACTGCAGTTCTCCCTTCACCGTCGCCGGGCCGATCCCGTCGGGCGTCGTCGAGTTGAGCACGGCGAGGCCGATCAGGCCGACCGCGCCTGCGCCCGCCAGCATGCTTCGCCGCCCGAGCGTCGCCGACGACCAGAAGCACGCGGCGGCCGCCAGGCCGATGCCCGCCGAAATGAGGATCACGCTCGGCGCGTCAACGACCTCCAGGCATGCCAGGGCCACCAGGCAGCCTCCCGCGGCGCCGGCCAGGTCGCTGGCATACAGACGGCCGACGGGCATGGACGTCTTCGTCAGCATCACCGTGACCACGATCCCGGCACAGTAGAAGGGCATGGCGGACATGGCGGCGGTCACCAGCAGCGACAGCGCGCCCATCGTCGTCTCAGGCGACAGCACCGGCACAAGGCAGAGCACCACGAGCGCGAGCGGGGCGGCGAACGCGTACCAGACCGAGGCGCGACCAGCGTGCGAGAGCACCTGCGGTGGCGTGTACCGATCGGGCCGCAGATACACGCTCACCGCGCCGGCGGTCATCCCCAGCATGGCTGTCGAGATCGCGAGGAACGCGAGGTGATACCAGGTGGTGACGCTGAGCAGGCGGGTCAGGGCGACCTCGAACACGAGGGTGGCGCAGGCGATGAGGGCCAGGCCCAGGTACACAATCATCGGTTCATTCCACCCAGTCGTGCGGGGTTCACGCGCGGCGTTCGGCATCACATCGTCGAGCACTGCGCCCGCTGGTACTCAATCACTTCCGCGATGATGCGATCGAGCTGGACGCGCGGCTCGTATCCGATCAAACCTCGGACCTTCGCGAGGTCGGGGACGCGCCGCGCCATGTCCTCGAACCCGGCCTCATAGGCTTTGTCGTACGGCACGGTGACGATGGGGGATGCGCTGCCGGTCATCGCCTTGATCATGTCGGCCAGCGAGCGGATCGCGGTTTCCTGGTCATTGCCCACGTTGAAGACCTCGCCCACGGCTCGTGGTTCCTGAATCAGCCGCGATAGCGCGCCGACCACGTCGCCCACGTAGCCGAAGCATCGGCTTTGCGTGCCGTCTCCATACACGGTGATCGGCTGGCCGGCCAGCGCCTGGCGCACGAAGGTCGGCAGCACCATCCCGTAGCGGCCCGTCTGGCGCGGCCCCACGGTGTTGAAGAGCCGGACGATGATCACCGGAAGCTTGCGTTCCTTCCAGTAGGCCAGCGCGAGAAATTCGTCGAGCGCCTTGCTGCACGCGTAGGCCCACCGGTGCTTCGTCGTGGCGCCCATGTGGACGTCGCCGTCTTCCCTGAAGGGCACCTGGATGCTCTTGCCGTACACCTCGGACGTGGACGCGACGAGCACGAGCTTCTTCTTCTTGTTGGCGTGCTTCAGTACGACCTCGGTGCCGTGGACGTTGGTCTCGATGGTGCGGACGGGTTCCTCCACAATCAGGCGGACGCCGACGGCGGCAGCGAGGTGGAAGACGACATCGCACGCGTCAATCATCTCGGCCAGCACCGGCTCGTTGCTGATCGTGTCGATGGTGTACCGGAAGCCGGAGCGATCCTTGAGATGGGCGATGTTGTCGATGGACCCGGTCGACAGGTTGTCGATCACGGACACCTGGTGCCCGTCCCGCAACAGGAATTCCGCGAGATGAGACCCGATGAATCCGGCCCCACCCGTGATCAATGCGCGCATCGCACTCTCCAGACTAGTGTCCCGAATCAGAAGCTCGCCGACATATTCCGGGCGGGGCATCCCGCCTCCCACCCCAACGCGGATGCCGCGTTGGGGGCCCCGCCTCGCGGCGTTGCTCCTCCCTCAAATATTCCCGATATTCTCGGTCGTCGCGCCTTGCGATCCGGGCGCCGCGCTCCAGACTATTTGTCACCGAACTTCTGATTCGGGACACTAGACGGTGATACCGACGAAGGACTCGCCGCGCAGCGTGGCGCCTTCCGCCATCGCGGCCAGCAGCGTGTCGGCCAGTAGCAGGCCGAACGGATCCTGCGTATCGATAAGACCGAACCACGAGCGCACGGGCACGATGCCCACGTTGCGCCCCGGTCCCTGGCCGCCTCGAATCAGATCGGCGCGGCTGGCGCAGGCAAGGCCGGCCGCCTCGCGAAACAGCGGCAGGCGCGCGTCTCTGGTCGCATCGGGTCCCACGCCCACCTGCTGCAGGTCGCCGCTCGGCGTCTGCATCCAGAATGCGTGGCGTTCTTCCTGCGCCGTGAGAACGCTGTCGCAGCCGCTGGACCGGAGCGCTTCGATCACGCGGTCGACGAGACCCGTCGGGCGGATGGGGTGACTGACTTCGAGCAGCACCACGGTGTCGAAGGTCGACGAGTCGTTCGCGTCGAGCCACTGGAGCGCGTGCTGCAGCACCTGCCAGATGGTCACGCCCGGACGCGCCAGGTCGGCCGGCCGCACGAACGGGACGTCGGCCCCGAGCGAGCGCGCCAGGTCCGCCGCCGCCTGGCCCTCGGTGCTCACGAGCACGCGATCGACCAGTGCCGCTTCCGTGGCGGCCTGCACCGTGTACGCGAGCAGGGGCCGCTGGCGGAGCATGCGCGGCTGGCCTCCGGTGAAGAGATCGGCCTCGCGCACGGGGATGATGCCGACGGCTCGTCCCGCAGTTCGACTGGTCACGACGACTCTCCCGTTGTCCGGTCCTGGATCAACTCGATGACGCGTGCCACCCGCACGGCGCGATCCTCGTCGCGTCCCTGATGGATGCCGTGGTGGTGGTACACACTCGCGTGAGGCTCGTAGGCGATCTGCCACCCGAGGTCCTGCACGCGTCGCGCCCAGTCACGATCCTCGACGCCCGGCAAGGCCTCGTTGAAGGGCACCTCTGTCCACACCGACCGCCGGATCATCGAGTTCGCGTTGTGGAAGAAATGATCGTGCCGCTGCAACCGGCGGTCGCGACCGAAGGTCGTCCAGAGATCGCGCTTGTCGAAAGGATTGCTGTCCGGCAAGGGCTCCTGCCGGCCGTACACGCCGGCGATCGACGGCGTGCTGAAGTTGGCCGCCAGGCGAAGCAGCCAGCGTTCGTTCACCGGAATGCAGTGGCCGGACAGCACCGCGATCAGATCGGCCCGCGTCTCGCGGATGCCGAGATTCAGCGCGCGGCCGTGCGTGAACTCGCCGTCGGGGATCGTGACGACGCGGCACGGATAGCGCCGCGCGATGGCGACCGTCTGATCCGCCGACTCGTTGTCGACGACGACGATCTCGACGTCGACGTCGACCTGGCGGGCGATTCCCTCCAGCACCCTGGACAGCCAGGCGTCCTCGTTCTTGGTGCGGATGACGACGGCAGCCTTCATAGCACGATCCCGAAGGAAATCGGGTCGTCCTCGCGCAGATCGAAGCGCGTCCGGCGCCCGAGGACGAACGGCAGGTGTTCGACCGACAGTCCACTGGCCGGTGCCTTGATGGCCACCATGTCGGGATGCAGCACCGCGCCGGCCGGGATCGGGCATGCCGCCACGAGCCCGGGGCGCCGTTCATCCACGCGATCGAGTTCGTCCGGGGTGTAGCCGAGCAGCAGCGATCGCCGATTCGCCTCCGCCAGTGCGCGCAGGTCCCGGATGCGTCCGCGCACACGGGACACGGCGGCATCGGCTTCGACCTCGCCCGTGGTTGCCGGGATCTGAACGACCGACGCGCCGACCGCCAATGCGATGGTGGCATGGCTGCGGGTGGGCCGGGACTCGCTCCAGCCGACGCGATGTCCCAGGTCGCACAGGTGGGCGATCGTGGCGCAGTCGCGCAGGAGCGCTGACGCCGGGGCACCGCGGACGCGGTGCAGGAAGACGAGCTCCGTCGCGTGCAGGATGCTCCTGGCCGTGTCGATCTCCCGAGGGGTGCAGCCCCACGTCGAAAAGTAGACGCGCGACGCCACGCCGGCGATGGCTTCGAGCAGCGGGAGGTTGGCGTTCATGGCCTCGTCGACCTGCCACCCGTCCACGCCGGCCCCGGCAAGATCGAGGCAGGAAGCGATGTCGTATGGCGCCACCACGACGCGCATCCCCGGGAGACCGGCACGGATGTCGGCCAGAAGGCCGGGGGGCAGCGTGGGCGCGGCGTCGGCCGCCTGGGCCATACGGCGATCCGGCCTCGACACCATGTGGGTCACCCGCAGCAGGCGCGTTGAGTACGCCTCGGGGCGACACGCCACCAGCTTGACTGCATCCGCGCCGCACCCGGGCAGATGCGTCAGCAGTCCGCGCGCGGTGGTCATGCCACGGTCTCGCAGGTCGTCGATCGACACCAGGATCTCGAGCGGCACACCGCTGAGAGTCGGGGCAGCAGGGCTCATGCGGATCGACCCAGGGCGGAGGCGATGCCTCGCAGCTGGCCCATCAGCGCGCCGAACGCCTCATAGTTCAGTGCCTGGAGGGGGTCGACAGCCGCCTTCTCCGGTTCGCGATGCACGTCGATGATGATACCGTCGGCACCCACGGCGATGGCGCCGCATGCGATGGGCGCCACGTAACTCCGCTTGAACGTCGAGTGGCTCGGATCGACGATCACGGGCAGGTGCGAGTACTCGCGCACGGCAGGCACGACCTGCAGATCGACGATGAAACGCGACGTGACTTCGTGCGTATGCGGCGCGACCACGCCGCGTTCGCACAAGACCACCTGCGTGTTGCCGTAGTAGTAGAGGTACTCCGCCGCACCGAGCCAGTCGCGCAGGCTGGCTCCGAAATGCCGCTTCAACAGTACGGGCTTGCCGGCCTTCGCCACTTCGATAAGCAATGGGAAGTTCGACATGTTGCGCGCGCCGATCTGGAGCATGTCCGCGCACTCGGCCACTTTCTCCACGTCCCGCACGTCCATGACCTCGGTCACCACGGGCAGGCCTGTCTCCCGCGACGCCTGCCGCAACAGCGCGAGCCCCGGCTCACCGAGGTCCCTCATGTTGCCGCGGCGATAGGGAAACGTCAGGGGCTTGAAGGCGCCGCCTCGGAGCATATGCGCGCCGGCCTTCTTCACCGCCCGGGCGATGTCGAGCATCAGTTCCTCGTTCTCGACAGCGCACGGGCCGGCCATCACGACGATCCGGTCGCCGCCGATCTCGACGCCCCCGACGCGCACCGTCGTCTTGTGGCCATCGTGCCTGCGCGCCACCAGCGGGATGTTGTTCTCGATGTCCGCGGCTGATACGTCCTTCATGCGTCCTGTCCTTCGTTCGTCACTCGGCCCGCGAGAGCGTCGGCCACGCGACCAGGATCTGCTCGGCCAGCCACAGGTCGAAGTCCGAGTGGACATCCAGCAGCACCCTGTCGTCGTCGGTGGCGATGATGTCCACGTTCGGTCCGACGCGGCGGCCCGCCCGGACGAGATTGGCCCGGGTGGCGCAGGCCGTTGGGGTCTCTTCACGGTACAGCGGTTCCCGGGTCTGGCGGGAACCGTAAGCCATGTCGGGGGCGAGGCGCACGAACCGGCCGTCGAGCTTGCGCCAGTAGTTCTTGTGCGTGAGCAGACCCACGAACACGGTGTCGAGGCCGGGATCGGCCGTGAGCCGGGACACGGCTTCATCGAGCCAGCCGGCCCGGCGGAAGACGGCCGTGCACGTGAGGAACACCACGATGTCGGCGCGGTAGCCCTCGTGCTCATCCAGCCAGAGCACCGCGTGCTGCAGCGCAGCTTCCGTCGTCGCGGCATCGTCCGCTAGCGCGGCCGGCCGCAGGAAGGGGACCTCGGCGCCGAGCGCCCGGGCCGCGGCGGCAATCTCGTCGGAGTCCGTCGTGACGATCACGCGATCGATCGCGGCGGACGCAACCGCCGGCTCGACGGCATAGGCAAGCAGCGGCTTACCGGCGAGCAGCCGGAGGTGCTTGCCGGGGAGGCCCTTGGACCCTCCCCTGGCGGGGATAATGGCCACGACGCGCGGATCGGACACACGTGCACTCATCTTGTTGCGAAGCGCTACCAGACCTCGGTCATCGCGTCGAGGACCGCCCGGCGTGTGGCCTCGGTGGCCAGGCCGCGCTCCTCGAAGTACGTGCGCAGCACGACGTCGAACATCGCCGTCACCGCCTGCTGGATGTTCATGGGCTTGCCGTTGTGCACTGGATGTCCCGTCAATCGGGCCTGGCGCAGCAGCACGGTCTCGAGCGGCGCGTAGACGATATCGAACACGCGCAGCGCCGGCGGGGCGTCGAGCAGCAGCGCCAGCGACGCCCGGGCGTTGCGCTCGATGTCGCTGGCCGCCTCGGCGACGCACTGGCGCAACGTCTCGGCGTCGGACCCTGATCGATTCACCGTGACCGGCGCGGCCGCGGCGAGCGGCGAGTAGGGCTCGAGCGTGAAGACTCGGCCGTCTCCTGCCGCGCGTAGACCCGTCTGCCCGCATGACGTGCAGTTGACGAGGAGGTCGGCGCTGCGCAGCAGGGTGGCAAGCTTCGACAGCGGTGCCGCCGAGACGCGGGGGTTACGGTCCCGCGCCAGCTGCGCCACCGTCTCGGCATGCGCCTGGGTCCTGTTCGCGATGACGATCGACCCCGGGCCGACGGCTCCTGCGAGGGCGACGGCGACGGCGCGGCCCGCGCCGCCCGCACCGACCAGGACGACCCGTGCGCCCTCCAGCGCGGCCATGAAAGATGGAGCGTGGTTGAGGGGCCTGGTCAACGCCGCCAGGGCGCCCGCTGCGTCCGTGTTGTCGCCCGCGAGACCCTCTCCTGGCAGCCGGTAGATCGTGTTCACGGCGCCCGTGCCGCGCGCGGCGGGCGTCAGGTCATCGAGATACCTGGCGATGGCGACCTTGTAGGGCATCGTGACGCTGCCGCCGACATACGCCGGCCAGGCGCGCAGGGCGGCCACAAGGTCGCCAAGCCTCTCCGCCGGGACGTCGAACGACACGAACGCCGCGTCCATCGACAGACGCCGCAGCGCGTGGTTCCAGATCACCGGGCTCTTCGCGGTCCGCGACGGCTGTTCGCCGATGATGCCGGCGACGATCCGATCGTGCCGTGCCAGTTCATCCACCGTGTTGGTCAGGCACGCCGCCACGGCGCGGGCGCGATCAGCGGACCCGGTCAGGACGCGGACGGTGCCGGCCGAGACCCCCAACTTCTGTGACGTCGGCTCGTCGGACATCAACACCCGCGCCGACCGCTCGTGGCTGGCGTAGATCGCGTGCAGCAACTGGATCGATCGCAAGCCTTCTTCTCCCGGGATTTCGACCGGGCCACCATCGCGGATGGACGCCACCACGCAGGCGTACAGGGTGTCGTGGCCGAACCCGTAGGCGTTGGGCACGAACTCGAAATAATCCGTCTTGACCGTGGCGTCGTAATCGCGCGTGTCGGCAAAGTCCCAATGCTCGATCCGGTTCATGGCCAGACCGCCCAGCACGATGACGCCGCCTTCACCGAGCACCGAGAGCGAGGCCTCGATGTCGCTCGGTCGCGTCGCTGTCGTCGCTTCGATGATACCGAGCGCGCCGCTCCGGAACCGCAGTGTCGCTACGCAGAGATCCTCGCACTCCATCCGGACGAGACGTGTCGCGCACGTCGCGTCGACCTGCTCCACGTCGCCCATGCACCACAGCAACGCGTCGAGGTGGTGGATGGCCTGCTGCGAGGTCACGCCGCCGTCCATCAGCCACGTTCCGTGCCAGTTGTCCGAATCGTAGTAGGACTGGTCGCGGCACCATCGCACGCGCACCGTGCCGAGCACGGGCCTGCCCAGGCGGCCGGATGCCACTTCGCGCCGTGCGCGCGACAGGGCACGATTGTACCGGTTCTGGTGCGACACCCAGAGATGGCGTCCACGCCGCCGGGCTTCCGCGATCATCTCCCGCGCGTGTTCCGGCCGGAGGGCGACCGGTTTTTCCACAACCACGTGCTTCTCGTGCGCGAAGGCCTCCATGGCACGCGCATGGTGATCACCGCTCGGCGTGGCGATATCCACCACGTCGAGGTCGACCGCGCGGTACATCTCCGCCGCGGACGTGAACGCGGGGATGCCCAATGATGCGGCGTAACGCTCGGCGCGTTCCGGCACAATGTCGCAGACGCCCGCCAACCGCGCTCCCGGGACGCGACGCACCAGCGCATCCACGTGCCGCGTCGACACGCGTCCGCACCCGACGAGCCCGAATCGAATCTCGTTCATGTCCTACTTCGGCGCAGGGCCCACCCGATCCGTCAGTCGGGCCAGATCGAGGATGACGCGAACAGCACTGTCGGCAGCCTGTCCGGTGGGCAGCATCCCGTATTGTGCCATGAACGCCTGCTGGCGCGCCCGCATCGCGGCGCGCGAGCCGTCGTTCCGCAGAAACTGCGCCAGAACGGGCGCCACGCTCGAGGGCGACGCGGCTCCGAGCATCACCCCCTCCTCGACGAACGGGCTGAGGTAGTTCGGCAGGTTGAGCGCCAGCGCCGGCACACCCAGGGCCATCGCTTCGAGCGCCACGGTGGAGTTGACCGTCACGACCAGTTCCGCAACAGCGAGCACCGACACCAGGTCGAGATCCGCCGGTGCGATCGTGACCGTCGGCGAATCCTGCGCGAGCCGCAGGTAGGATTCGGCCGTCTCTGCAGGATGGCATCGGACGGCGAGATGAACCCCGTCCATCTCGCGGACCGCTGCGAAGAGCGCGGCGAGTGACTCACGTGCGCGTTCCCGGTACTTGGTGGCCAGCACGATCACGCGAGCGCCGGCGGCGGCGCCGAGCCGCTCGCGCGTGCGGCCGCGCGTGTCGTCGTCCTGCCGTCGCGCCGCCTCCGCCAGGGCATCGAGTCGCGGATTGCCTGTCACCTCAACGGCCTGCGCAGGGAAGGCGCCCGCCTCGCGCAGGTGCGCGTCGGCCCACTTGTCGAAGAGCAGGGTCTTCGTCGGGCGGGGAAATCCGCGGTCGCCCGAGTTCGCGGCCGACCCCGCCATCTCATCCTGTTCGTGGCGGTAGTTCAGCCAGTGGCGGTGGATGAACCCGTGCTGCAGTCCGCAGGTCGCCACGCCTCGGCGCCTCGCCTCGAGCACGAGGGCACGACCCCAGCCGCCGGCCTCGGCGTAGGTGAGGGCGACCTTTGGCTGGAGGCGATCGAGCGCGGCCGCGACTTCGTCCATCGCCCGGGCGGACCACGGGAGCTGCAGATACGCGACGCCCAGCAATTCGTGGCGAATGAACCTCCAGAGATCGTATCCCTCGAACACCGCCGCCTGTCGGAGGTCAGGGCTCGTCCACAGCCACCGCCGGATGCGGTCGCAACCCAGCGTGTAGACGAGCGACCCGCGGATCGCCGAGAGCGGAGCACAACTTTCGATCGCCTGGACTTCGGGCGGCCCATCCTGCCATTCCTGCAGGTGCCTCGCAAAGGTCCGCGCACGGAACGCGGTGCGCGGTCCCAGGCCCACAAACACCAGGTCGTCCGGCCGCACCTTCGCGACAAGCGCCTTCAGAATCGGCCCGACGTACGCCTCGCGGTCCGCGGTCGAACGCCAGAAGGCCGAGTGAATGAAGGCCGCAATCGGCGCGCGTTCACGGCGGCCGCGGGGGACCGGCCGTCCGATCCGCAACCGCGACAAGATGGCGCCGAACGCGAGGAGCACACTCTTGCCGATGGTGGCCGCACCACGCTTCGCGTCGAACCACATTCCCGGCGTGGTTCCTCGATACTGCGCGTCGTACCGGCGGGCGCCCATCGCCAGCACCTGCCGGGCGACGTCGTCGCCCTCAAGCACTTCCAGCGCGCGCGGGCGCTCGGTCCTGAAGAGGTTCTGGGAGGCCGTCACGGCCCGGTAGAGCGTTTCGATGACCCGCATCCGGTGGAGGTAGATCTCGACGAACCACCAGAGGGAATCGCCGCGATAGGTCAGACGATCCCGGAGCGGCTGGCCCCGCAGGTCGGCGTGGCGGACGGCCTTGATCCAGGCGATCGCTTTCCGATCGGCGCGCTCGACCTCCTCGAGCGACAGATAGTCACCCAGGCGCACACGGCGGTCGCCTGACTGGGTCTCGAGCAGGAGAAGTGCGTCTTCAGTCACGCGTCTCAGCGTACCTCCTGCGCGGCTTCGGCGAGTACTTCGCCCGCAGCGCGATAGACGTCGTCCACGAGAATCGAGTCGAGGCAGTCGGGCGTGTGGCCCACGCACCGCGCGGGCGGCGTGCGAATCCGGTTGCATGGGCTGCAGGGCAGATCGACGCGCACCACCCGGCACATATCAGAGAGAGGACCCCAGCGCTCAGGGGAGGAGGGCCCGAAGATGGCGACCAGCGGTGTGCCGAGCACGCCAGCCAGATGCATCGGGCCCGTGTCAGGCGTGATGAGCAACGCCAGACGGGTCAGCACCGCGCCCAACCCGACGACATCGAGCCGCCCTACCAGATCGACGACACGCACCGGCGCCTGAAGGGCCGCGCGGAGCTGATCCGCCGCCGCACGATCTTCGTCCGACCCTGTCAGGACGATGGTAATCTCCCGCTCCGCGGCCAGGCCTGCGGCGACGGCGGCCAGACGGGCGACGGGCCATTCCTTGATCGCCCGGCCGGCGCCCACGTGGATCCCGATAAGCGCGCGGGCTGGCGTCGTGGCTCCGGCAATCCCCAGCAGCGCATCCGCCTCTGCCAGGGCGCATGGCGGAAGGACGATCACGGCGCGCGGCAATCTGCCGGCCGCCTCGCGTGCCCCGACCGCAGCAGCAGCACCGGGCGGTGCGACGCCGAACACCGCATCCACGAGGCGGACACCGTTGGCCGCGACGTGCCCACGGGGATCGAACGCCACGACCTGATCGAGCAGGGGCCCGCCGCCGGCCATGCCGAATCCCGCCTTCCAGCGTGCGCCTGACAGTCCCAGCAGCATGTTGCTGCGAATGTCGCCCTCGAAGTTGATGGCGACGTCGTAACGGCGCGCGCGCCACAGCCACGCCCGCCGCGCCAGGGTGAACGCCGTGCCACGGCCACGACCGCGGCTGAGCCACCGCGCATCCATCGCCTGCACCCGCGTCACGCCTGCGATGAGGCAGGCCAGTGGCGCGTTCCAGCTGCCAACGACCAGATCGATTTCCGCATCCGGCGCGTGCACGCGTATGGCGTGCAGCGCGGGAAGCGACATCAGGAGATCGCCAATCCGCTCGAGGCGGAGCACGAGGATGCGACGCACCGCCCGCGCGTCCGGCCGGGTTCGCCGCGGCCGCCACGCGGTCGCGACGCGAAAACCGGCATCCGCCAGTCTCACCAGCAGCCGCTCGCGGGGGTCAGTGATCTGCAGCACGCTGCTCCTACTCCACGCGCACGCGATTGAGCATCACGCCGAGCTGGCGATCGTCGAGGCCTCCGAGCATGGACTTCGGCGTCCACGTGGTGCACATCAAGCGGAGGATCGACGGATCGGTCCGGCGCGCCGCACGGTCGGCGACCTCCGGCGGGATCGCCACCCGGTACTCGGAGAACCCCTGTCCCACCAGGACCTCGCCAAGCCGCTCGTCGTTCAGGAACACCGTCACGCGCGCTTCCCCGGCCTGGGCGGGGCGGCCGCCATTGCTCATGCGGAGGACCACCGAACGCATCGAGGGGTCGATCCCGAGAAGCGACACGTACGACATGTTCCGCACCCACCGGTACGAGACCCCATCGCTGTGCTCGCGCGCAAACATCCGCAGCACCCGCACATCGTCGTACCCGCCTACGTCAACGTCCGTCACCGGCATGACGCGATCCGCGCGACCCAGGGTGTAGATGTTGAGTGCGAATTTCTTCTGGCGGACGGCCTTCGGATACGCGTTCAGAGCCGATTCATACTCGGGAATGCTGAACGCCATTTTCCCGACAGGCACGACGCTCATGACAGGAGAGGCAACATCGAGGCCGCCTTCCGCCACGAGGTAGACGTGGTCGTAGGAGGTCGAGGCCCACGCGAGGAACTGCTCGAACATCCTCCGGTCTGGCCTGGGTGAGGAGACGAGCAGCACATGGCGAGCGTAAATATAGGCCAGCGGCGTTGCGAGAACGTGGGCGTCGGACGAGTTTCGCGGCTCGACGAGCACGAGGTCGCGGTCGCCGAATCGCCCGGCGAGGGATTCCAGTTGTGGAATCAGCCCCGCGTACTCGACATGATGTGCGATGGCGCGCGTGGCCCCCGCGAACTGCCACCCGAGGAATGCCAGAAACAGCCCCGGCAGAGCGAACTGCCGCACGACCTGCATCGCCGCAGGCCAGCGGCGCGGCGTCCCGCCGGTCGGACGTGGCCGTCGATGGCGCCATCGCTCGAACCCGAACAACGCCGCATAGGCCGCCAGGAGACACGTCATCGGCAGGATGACGGGCAAGTAGCGCCGGACCATCCAGAAATGCTCGGGCACGATCCTGATCCTGTAGAAGAAGAACAACGCCAGAACCGCCGTGCTCGCCAGCAGCGCCGGGTCTCGCCAGAAGGACCGCCACGTGACGAGACTGAATCCGATCACCGCGGCGGCCAGACCGGCGACACCGACGTACCAGGTGAAGATCCGCAGTGCCAGCGCGTCGTGGCCGGCGAGCCGTCCGGACGGTTCGCGCAGGAAGAACGCATAGGCCGCCGCCCCCATCACGATCACAATCAACACCGGTGGGAGAGCCTGTCGTAGGCGGGCCATCGTCGCGGTCCAACGCGATCGGGCGAACCGGGCGGCGATGCCAAGCGCCACCATGGCGGCGATGGCCAGCGCGACGCCCTTCGGGCCTCCCATCCAGAAGAGCAGCGTGCCCGCGTACGCCTTCATCGGGCCGAGATAGTACGCGGCGGCCAGTCCCATCAACACGGCCAGCGGTGCGAAGAAGGTCCATCGCAGGCGCCGGTCATCGGCGATAAGCAGGACGACCCCGCCCGCGATCGCCGCGAGGACGACGACCGAGTCCATGCGGACGAAGAGGAGCGTTCCGAGCAGCATGCCCGCAACGGGCCCGAAGAAGCCGTCCTCGTCTACGGCGGCCCGCGCGAGGGCCAGCAGTCCCGCAAAGAGCAGCGCCTGCTGCATCACTTCAGAGTTCGGATAGCGTGCGTACCACACCTCGACGATGTTGATCGCCAGAAGGACGCACCCCGCGGCCGCCGGCACGCGGCCGACGAGCCGGGCGGCCGCGAAGTAGACGGCCAGCAGCCCGAGAATGGCCCAGGCGCCGACAACCCGTCTCGCGCCGCTGAGACCGTCAAGGCCATAACCAATCGCGATCCACGCGGGAAACGCGTGGGGGAACTGGCCGATGACCTCGCCACGCGACCGGTCGGTAACGAAGAACCCCATGAAGCGGACGCCCTGGTGCAGACCCTCCTCGATCTCCACCGGGTTTCCCGACAGGAAGAGATTGCGGAACTCGTCCGGGAGCGTCGCGAGGGTGCTGTCAACGGCGATGACGGATCCGCGCTGCGCGATCTGGATCCCTTCGTTCATGTACGTGCCCGGGTCTTTGCCACCCATCACGTACTCAGAAGAAGGGAAGAACAGATATAGTCCCAGCGCGACGAGCGCGAGCGGCATCGCCGTTGTCCAGGCCGGCGCGGCGGCCGCCGGCGCAAAACGGAGGCGCCCGCTCCCCGCAAGCAGCAGGACGGAGTACAACGCGACATCGATGCCCACCAGGCGGGCGAACGTGTACTCCCCCAACGCCGCGAGCGCCAACGCCACGAGGGTGGTGATCGTGACGCTGAGGGTGACGGCCCAGAACGCGCGCTCGTCAGCCGGCAGCGCCGCGCGCCGGGGTCGATCGGCGACAGGGAGACGGAAGATGACCGCACCCGGCAGGTACGCGATCGCGATGAGGCTGGCGAGCGCCAAGAACATGGGCTACGCGGGGAAACGCCTGATGGCGTCCGCGACCGCGTGCAGGTCCGCTTCCGGGATCCCCGGGTAGAGCGGCAGCGAACACACCTGCGTGCAGACGCGATCGGCCTCCGGGCACATTGCGGGCAACTCGGACTGCAACGCGGGCTGCCGCGGAATGGGGACCGGATAGTGAATCAGGGTCTCGATGCCCTGAGCACGGAGCCAGGCCTGGAGCTCGTCGCGGCGGGGCGACAGCACCGGGAACAGATGGTAGACGTGGCCGGCATCGCATTCCGGCGGCACCTCGATGGCGGTGCCGGTCAGCAGACGGCGGTACACGGCGGCATGGGCGCGGCGCGCCTCCGTCCACCGGGCCAGGTAGGGAAGGCGCGCGGTCAGAATAGCGGCCTGGATGTCGTCGAGGCGGCTGTTCACGCCCATCTCGCCGTGGTGGTACCGATCGGTCTGCCCGCCGTTGCGCACGCGTTTCATCTTCGCCGCCAGCCCGGCATCGTTCGTGGTGATGGCGCCGCCATCGCCCAGCGCGCCGAGGTTCTTCGTCGGGTAGAAGCTGTACGCGGCGGCCACGCCGAACGAGCCGACGGGTCTGCCCTGGCACGTGGCGAGATGCGCCTGGCAGCAGTCCTCGATGACGGCCAGGCCGCGCCGCTCCGCCAGCGTCATGATCGCGCGCATGTCGGCCGGCTGGCCGTAGAGATGAACGGGCAGGAAGGCGGCGGTGCGAGGCGTGATGGCGGCCTCAATCGTGGCGGGATTGATCGTCAGCCGCTGCGGGTCCACGTCGGCGAACACCGGCCGCGCGCCCACCATCATGCACGCCAGGGCCGTGTAGGCGGCCGACAGCGGTGTCGTAATCACCTCGTCGCCGGCGCCGATGCCGAGGCAGCGCAGGATGATCGCGATCGCATCCGTCCCGGTGCCGACGCCGACGCTGTGCGTGGCGCCGCACGCCCTGGCAAACGCCTGTTCGAACGACTCCACCTCGGGCCCGAGCACGTACCAACCGCGATCGATCACCCGGCGGATAGCAGCCTCGACCGCGGGCCCGTCCTCGGCCGGCGCCAGGTGCATGAACCGCACGCGCGGAGTGGTCATGACGCGGGCGGCTCCGACGCCCCGGGATCCAGATAGTGGGGGAGGTGCTCGCGATAGTATTCGACCGTCCGGGCCAACCCCTCGCGAAGGTCTGTCCGGGGCTGCCAGCCCGTTGCCGCCCTGAACTTGCCGGAGTCGGCGTAGAAGCTGCCGATATCGATCGCCTTCTGTTCTTCGGGCCAGTCGACGAATCTGACGCGGCCGGTGCCGGCGACATCCAGCAACAGGTGCACGAGGTCGCGGTGGCTGACCGGCTCGGAGCCGCCGACGTTGAACACCTCTCCGTTGCACGCGTCCGACGCACCCGCGTGCAGGAACGCGTCCGCCGCATCATCGACGAAGACGAAGTCCCGCATCTGCGAGCCGTCCCCGTAGATGTGGATCTCGCGGTCCTCGACCGCCAGCCGGATGAACCAGCCGATGAAGCCCTGGCGATTGTGCTTCACGAGCTGCCGCGGCCCGTAGATGTTCGTGAGGCGCAGCGAGCAGGCGCGCACGCCGAACACGTTGTTGTAGACCAGGTGGTAATACTCGCCCGCCACCTTGTTGATGCCGTTCACGTCGGTCGGACGCACCAGGTGCTGCTCGGTTACGGGCAGGAAGTCGGGCTTGCCGTAGACCTGCCGTGTGCCGGCGAACACCACCTTCACCTTCGGATTGTTCCGGCGGCAGGCCTCCAGGATCGACAGCTGGCTGCGGCAGTTGATCTCGAGATCCGTGTAGGGGTCGCGCATGCTGTCGATGTGGCTGACCTGCCCGGCGAGATTGAAGATCACGTCGACGTGCCGCACGAGGTAGCTCATCGTGCTTTCCTGCCGCACGTCGGCGATGTTCATCCGGACGCGGTCTTCGATGCCGCGGATGTTGTAGAGATTGCCGCCGTAGTCGGGGATGAGCGAGTCGACGAGCAGGACGTCCGCGCCCAGCGCCACCAGCCGGTGCGCCAGGTTGCTGCCGATGAACCCGGCTCCGCCGGTGATCATGACCGGGCGTTTGCGGTAAAAGGCCTGGTAATCCATGCTCACGCCCCGGAACCACCGGACCCGCCAGAGGGTGTAGAG
>Ga0315275_10001566_pt1 | contig 20256 bp, 10 predicted proteins | sample YL17G03_0_MG_FD_205557 | JGI IMG/M metagenome (GOLD analysis project Ga0315275, IMG submission 205557) | Sediment microbial communities from Yellowstone Lake, YNP, Wyoming, USA - YL17G03_0 | ecosystem: Environmental > Aquatic > Freshwater > Lake > Sediment | place: USA: Wyoming | collected...
CTCGAGACGCCCGACTCGCCGCGAGGGCCGCTCAGGGTCTTCGGATCGCCCGACCAGGGCGACCTCGGCGGGCTCCAGTTCCGCCGCCACTGGTTGACCGAGACTGCTCCGGCGCGCCAGGAGGAAGTCCTGGCCCAGTTCCCGGATGGGTCGGCGGCGCTGGCCCTTTCGCCCGCCGGCCGCGGGACGGCCGTCTTCGCCAACTTCCCCGTCGCTCCCGACGGAAGCAACATCGCGGGGAGCCCCCTCTTTCCCGCCATGCTCCACGAACTGGTGCGGGCCCTGCGCACGAGCGCAAGCGAGGGCCTCAACACGCCCGGCAACCCGTGGCAGATTGACGTCCTGGAAGCCCGTCTGTCCGATTCGGACGAGAAGCCCTACGCCGTGAAGGCGCCCGACGGCCGCGCGCTCGACGCGGTGGTCCTGGCTCGCGGCCGGACGGTCCGGCTGGCCCTGCCGGCCGTCGCGATGCCCGGTCATTACCCGGTCATGCACGGCGCCGCGCAGGCCGACGTCGGCGTGGTCAACGTGGACCCGAAGGAGACCGACACGCGGCCGCTGGCGATCGCCGAACTCGTCCGGACCGAGGCGGCGGGCGGCTCGAGCACGATCAGCGTCGTGGACGACGAAGGCCAACTCACGAGCGCCGGCCGGCCGACCGAACTCTGGCCGCACCTGGCGGCCGTCGTCGCCGCATGCCTGTCGGGCGAGATGCTCCTCTTGGCCCTCTGGCGCCGCCGCCGCGCCAAGGTCGTCAGCCAGCGGCTGGAAGGGAGGGCCAGATGAGCGACTGGCTCTTCGTTCCGCCCTGGGGAATCCGGGTGGTCGCCGCGGTGGCGGCCGCGATGGTCGTCCTGCTGGCGATCCGGGCATACCGGGAGCGCCGCCAGGCCCCGCTCAGGCGCCAGGCAGCGGCCATGGTCCTCCGGGTCATCGTCATCATCGCGTTCACATGGATAGCGCTCAATCCGACGGCCATGCGGCCGCGCGAAGTCCCCGGCAAACCGGCCCTTACGGTCCTTGTGGACACCTCCTATAGCATGTCTGCGGCGGACGTCGGAGGCCGTGGCCGCCTGGCGACCGCTCTCGCCGTGCTTCAGGCGAAGGGGGCTCTGGCGGCGCTCGAGAAGGATTTCACGCTCGACGCGAGGACGTTCGACAAGGACTCGAGGCCGGCCGCCCTCTCGGCGCTGACCGCGGCCGCCGCAGGCAAGGCCAGCGACATCGGGGCCGCCGTCTCCGGGGCCGTCGGCGACCTCGCGGACCGGCCCGCGCAGGCCGGCATCCTCCTCGTGAGCGACGGTCGCGCCACCACCGAAGGCGCCCTGGACGCCGCGCGGCTGGCCCTCGCGCGGTCCGTCCCGCTCTGGACGTGGTGCCTGGGCGGCGACGTGCCGCGACGCGACCTCTGGATGGAAGTGCCGGGCAGCGAGGTCCTCGCGTTTTCGGGGTCCGACGTGGAACTCACGGCGGCCCTCCGCCAGGTGGGTTACGAGAACCGCGCATTCCGAGTCGAGGTTCTGAAGGATGACAAGGTCCTCGAGAGCCTCGACGTCCTTCCGAGCGCGAGCGGCGAAGCCCCCGTCAAGGTCAAGGTCCAAGCCCCGGCGCAGGGCGAGCACCGCTACGTCTTCCGCGTGGCCGAGGACAAGGACGAGGCGGAGAAGGACAATAACGAGCGGTCGGTGTTCCTGCGCGTCGTCGGCGAGAAGATGCGGGTGCTCCTCGCGGAGGGCCAGCCTCACTGGGACACCAAGTTCCTCGTCCAGTGCCTGAAGCGGAATCCGCGCGTGGAACTGACCGCCGTGTACCGCCTGAGCGAGAAGCGCGAGTTCGCGGTCGTCTCGGCCCAGGGCCAGCAGCGGCGACAGGCGGGCGACCTCTTCCCCCGCAAGCCCGATGACTTCGCCCAGTACGACGTGATCATCATGGGCCGCGGGTGCGAAGCCTTCTTCGACGACAAGACCGAGGAGTGCCTGGCCGACTTCGTGGCCCGTCGCGGCGGGGGCCTCGTGTTCAGCCGCGGCAAGCCATACGGCGGCCGGTTCCCGGCCCTCGCGAAACTCGAGCCGGTCGTCTGGGGCGACGGCGCCACAGGCACCCTTCGCCTCGCGCCGACTTCGGTCGGCCGCGCCACGCCCATCTTCGAACTGACGACCGTCGGCCAGATTGACGCACTCTTCGAGCAACTGCCCCCCTTCGACCAGGCCATGCGGACCGTCGGCGTCAAACCCCTGGCGGTGATCCTGGCCGGCGGCGAGCCGACCCTGTACGGGTCCGGTGTAACAAGGATAGGCGCGGCCGGAGGTGACGAGAAAACCACCGTCATGGCCTATCAGCACTACGGCCAGGGTCGCGTCGTCACCGTCAACGCGAGCGGACTCTGGCGGTGGGCGTTCCGCGAGAAGGCCTCCGAGGACGAGGAGGTCGTTTACGAGCGGTTCTGGAGCACGATGCTCCGGTGGCTCCTCGCGGGGAGCGATTTTCTGGCGGGGGCCGACGTCGCGCTCCGCAGCGAGCGCCGGCTCTGCTCCGACGAGCAACCGATGCGGTTCCTCGTCCGGACGCGCGGCCTGGACCAGGAGGTCTATCGGCCGCGACTGGCGATCCGCGGTCCGGGCGTCGCGACGGACCTCGAACCGCGGCCCCAGGCCGGCGGCTCCTTCATCGCCGAGGCCGGGCCGTTCCCGCCGGGCACTTACCAGGTCACCCTCCGAAGCAACGTCGGCAAGCCGGCCGAGATCGGCATGATCGTCGAGGTCGCGAGCGCCTCGATCGAGAACCGCGTCCTGAGCGCCGCCCCGGTCCTGATGCAGAACCTCGCCGAGACGTCCGAGGGCCAGTCGCTGACGGCCGCCGACGTCCCGCGCCTCGGCGACATTGTCCGCCAGTGGCGGGCCAGGCGGGAACTCGCGGACCAGAAGTTTACTCTGTGGGACCACGCCGCACTCCTGGCCGGCATACTGACGATCCTGGGACTGGAGTGGTTCCTGCGGCGGCGGGAGGGCCTGCTATGAGCCAGCCGCGACCCCTCGACCAGGCTCGGGGTCGTCCTGAGTGGGTCGAAGGGCGACAACCAACGGTCGTGGCACGTCTGCGGGCGCGCCTGGCCGGCCTCGTGGGCCTCCAGGTCGCCCTGGCGATAGTCGCCGCGCTCGGCCTCGCGGCCATGCTCGGCGTCGTCCTCGATGCCACGATCATCCTGCCGGAGAGCGTGCGGGCCGACGGTCTGTGGATTCTTGCCGCCGTGGCCGCGGCGGTCCTGGCGATCGGCGCCGCGCACCTCGCGCGGCTGAAGGCCGTCCGCGTAGCGCGGCGTCTGGAGCGCACCGACCCGGCCCTGGGGACCGCCCTGACGAACGCCGTCCAGTTGCAGGGCCGGACCGGGCGCTCGGCCGTCGAGGAAGTGCTGCGGCGCGAAGCCGTGGCCTACGGCGGCCGCAAGGCCGACCGCGCCGCCGTCTGGCCGCTCGCGCGACGCGGGATGCTGGCGGTCGTGGCCGTCGCGGCGCTGGCGGGCATCGCGTGGGTGGCGGGACCGCTCGGCTGGCCGGAGGTCTTCGACGCCGTTCTGCCGCGCCTCACGGACCCCGCGGGCGACCATCCGCCCTTTAGCCGCCTGCGGATCGAGGTCGAGCCGGGCGACGCCGAGACGCTCTACGGCGGGCAGTGCGAGATCCACGCCACCGCCGCAGGACTGCCGGTCGAAAAACTGTACCTCGTGACCGAGAACTCCGAGGGCGCCGCCCATACGGGCCGTATGGCCGAATCGGTCATGTTCCGGTCGCCGGACGGCTCGTTCTTCCAGACGCTGACGAACCTCCGCGACGAGACGCGATACTGGGTCACCGACGGCCGCGCGCGCAGCCATTTCTTCCGCATCGCCGTCCAGTACACGCCGCGCATCACGCTCGTGGAGGTCCGGACGGAGTTCCCCGCCTACACGGGCGTCAAGCCCCGGATGCAGAAGGTCGAGAAGGCGGACCTCCGTGTCCCGCCGCGGACGAAGTTGTCGTTCCGCGTGGCGAGCAACCGGCCGCTGGATTCGGGCGGCCTGGAACTCGTGCCGATTCTGGGCGGCCTGAAACGCACCGTGGCGCTCGCGCCGGCCGAGCCTGGCGGCATGGTCGTGGCCGGAGGCTTCGAGGCGTCCGAGGCCGTCGCCTTCGCCGTCACCGTCCGCGACGTGGACGGCCTGGCCTCCGCCGACTCTGTCAAGGGCCGCGTCATGATCGTCCCGGACCGCCGGCCGCGCGTCATCGTGATCGAGCCGAACCGCAGGGCCCTCGCGACGCCAGATGTATCCATACCTGTCCATATCAGGGCCGAGGACGACTATGCCGTCGCCGGCGTCCTCTGGTTCCGCGGCCTGAACCAGTCGCTCGAGCGGTCGCTGGCGATGACCCTCGCGCCGCGCGGCGGGCCGGGCGTCGTCGAGGCGGTCGGCCGGTTCGACCTCAAGGACCTGGGCGTGCGGCCGGGCGACCGCATCGCGTTCTTCTTCGAGGCCCTCGACAACTATCCCGACGGCCCGAACGTCGCCGCGAGCCCGGTCCACGTCCTCGAGATCATCTCCGCCGAGCAGTACAAGCAGATCATGGAAAGCATGCGTGCCCAGCGCGACCTCTTCGAGCAGTACACGTCGCTCGCGGACCAGTTGCGGCGGATACAGGAACGGGCCGAGGTGCTCGAGGAACATTTGCGCCGACTCGGCGCCGAGGGCGGCTCTCCCGACCAGAAGGCGGCCCTCGGCAAGGAACTCGCAGAACTCCAAAAGGCACTCCAGGAGTACCAGAAGGCCCTCGCGCGGGCCGGCGCGCCGCCCGAGTTCGACGTCGAGGCGATGTTCCAGGGGGCCCTGGCCGGTCAGGGCGCCGAGATCAGCAAGATGCTCAAGCAACTAGATGAGATGATGCAGGCCGCCGGCGGCGGCGTGCCCGACCCGAAGGCGGTGGCCGAGATCGCCAGGCGACTCCGGGACCTGGCCGGCCGGACCAACGCCAACGTCGGCGAGCCGGCGCGACTCATCGCCCAGGTGGTCCGGATTCTCGAGATGGCCGACCTTTACGCCCAGTTGGCCGTGCGGCAGAAGGAACTCGCCGACCTGGCGAACCGGTTCAAGGAACGCCAAGGCGCCCTCTCGCGGACCGAGCAGATGGAACTCCAGGAACTCGCAGCCCAGGAAGAGCACGTCCGCGACGCCCTGAAGCGCATGATGGAGGACCTGCCCGAACTCCTGGACCAGTTGCCGCGCGAGCCACAGTACGAAAAACTCCGCGCGAGCGTCGGCCAGTTCATGGGCATGGTCAATAACCTCGCCATTCAGCGCGACTTGGGCGCGGCGGCGGAACTCCTGGCAGGGCTCGACGGCCGCGCCGGGTACTGGCGGGCCAGGCAGGCCGCTGAGAAAATGGAGCAACTCGTCAAGAAGGTCGAGGCGATGAACCTCGTCGGCGTCGGCAGCGAGTGCCTCGTCTTCCAGCCGACGCTTCGCTCGTCGCTCGGCAACACTTTGGCCCAGGTGCTGGGAGCCATGCGAGGCGGCGGCGGCAGCGGCGGGGCCGGATACGGTCTCTACGGCGACGACGTCGGTCTCTACGGGCCGGAGGTCCAGTTGACCGGGAGCCAGGGCGGCCGCACCGACAGGCCCGCCAGCGAGGCGAAGGCCGAAGGCGCCGAGGCGGCCGGCGCCGATGCGACCGACGCGCGCGTCCCGCAGGCCAAGGGGCCGCTTCGCATCCGGCTCCAGCGCGATGCGAAGTTCCCCCTGCGATACCGCGACCTGGTGGGCGAGTATTTCCGCGCCGTCGCCGAGTCGCAAGAATGATGCGCCGTTTTTGGTTAGCCGCCCACCTTGGTGGGCGCAAACATGTTTAGCCGCCCACCTTGGTGGGCGCGTGCCGTGCGAACGGAGGTGCCGTATGAAATGGTTTCTGATATTTGCCGCCGGATCACTAGCCGCCGCGGCCGTGGAGTGGGCGCTGGCCGCGCCGAATCCGGTCGAGCCGCCGCGCGCTTCCGCCGCCGAGGGAAGCGACGCGGTGGCCTGCGCCAACCTCATCTATGCCGGGACGCGGAGCAGCGTCTGTTTCAGCGACAAGTTCCTGACGGCGGTCGCCCGCGACACGACGATCAACACGGCCCGCAAGTTCAAGGCCGTCAAACTCGCCGACAAGGAGGTCTTCGAGTTCCCCTTCTGCGTGATGACCGGCGAAGGCACTTTCGCCCTCACGGAAGGCGAGCGGGTGAACCTGAGGCGGTACCTTGAGCGCGGCGGGTTCCTCCTCGCCAGCGCCGGGTGCAGCAGCCGCCAGTGGGACGAATCCTTCCGCCGCGAGATGCGCATCATCTTCCAGGACCGGCAACTGGAGGCCATCCCGGCGGACCACGAGATCTTCCACACCATCTACGAGATCAAGAGCCTGGGGGCGACGCACGGCGGGCCGCCGCCCAAACTCGAGGGCCTCTCCATCGGCGGCAAGGTCGTCATCATCTACTCCTCCGACGGACTGAACGATACCTCGACGATGCACGGTTGCTGCTGCTGCGGCGGGAACGAAATCGGAGACGCACAGCGCGTCAACGCCAACATCCTGGCCTACGCGCTCCTCCAATAGGGCGAGGCCGACGGGAAGAATCATGCGACGGTGGATCATCGTAGCGCTGGCGGTGCTCGTGCCGGCGGCTGGACTGACCATCTGGTTTCTCGTGCGCGGCGACGGCGGACCGCACGCCGGCAGCCGACTGAGGGTCCTCTTTTCGGGTGAGACGATGGGCGAACTGGAACCATGCAACTGTTCCGGCAAGATGGCCGGCGGCCTTCCGGCCCGCGGCGGATACATTGCCACTGTCGAGGGCGACCGCCTCCTGCTCGACACCGGATGCATCGGCGCAGGCAGCCGCGACTTCGAGGTCCTCCGGACCGAGGCGGCGATGCGCGGCATGGCCGCCATGCGATACGACGCCGCCAACCTCGGCGAAAGCGAACTCTGGCTCGGACGCGACCGCCTCGCCGACCTCGCGCGCCTCGGCGTGCCGCTCGTCAGCGCCAACGTCCGCGGCGAGGACGGCGCGGAGGTCGTCCCGGCGTGCCTCGTCCTCCGGCGGTCGGGACTCAAGGTGCTCGTCACGGGCGTGGTCGAGAGCGGCCGGTACCAGGTTGGGCCGGGCCTGGCGGTTGATTCGCCGCGCGAGGCGCTCGGGCGGCTGACGCCGGAGTGGCGGAAGAAGGCCGACGCGATCATCATCCTGGCGGACCTGGAACTGGCGGCCGTCAAGGACCTCGCCGCGGACTTCCCGGAGATCACGCTCATCCTCTTCCGCGGCCGCGGCGACTCGCATGCGCCCGAGCGCGCGAACCGCACGATCATCGCCTCCGTCTATGGCGAGGCGCGGTACCTGGGGGACCTCGCGCTCGAGTGGGCGTCGGCGTCGGACTTCTCGGCCGCGGGCCAGGCGGTCCTCCTGGACGAGCGGTTCGCGCCGAGCGATGCGGTCGCCGAAGCCTGCATCGGCTGGTACAAGGACGCCGTGCGCGGCCGCCGGTTCGACCCGGCCCGGCCCGGTCCCACGTGGAACCGGATCGCGGCCCGCCAGGCCGAGCCGCTTAACCGCTACGTGGGGTCCGACGCCTGCCGCGAGTGCCACGCCGCCGAGTACGAGAAGTGGAGCGCGGGGGCCCACGCGCGGGCGATGGAAAGCCTCCGCCGGGTGGGATACGAGTTCTCGCCCGAGTGCATCGCCTGCCACGCGACCGGCTACGGCGCCAGCGACGGATATAAATCTATGGATGAAACGTCGGCCCTCGCGCGCGTCGGGTGCGAAGCGTGCCACGGGCGCGGCCAGGTGATGGCGGCGGCCGGCCATAAGGGCACGGCCCGCTCTCGCGGCGAGGAGCGGTGCCGCGAGTGCCACAATCCGAAACGCCACGAAACGTTCAACTTCGACAGGGAGTGGGCCGCCATCCGACACGAGGGAAAGCCATGAGCCCGCCGAAATGGATAGCGTGGGCGGCGGTTTGGCTGGCGTGCGCCGGCCCGGCGGCGGCGCAGGCGGCCGAGGCGCCCGCGCCGGCCTCCGTTGCGGCCAAGCCGGCTGCCGACGAGGCCCCGCCGCCCGAGGTCGTCTTCCACAGCAGCCTTCCCGCCGCGGCGGACGCTGCTTCCAGGGATGGCGCCCTTGTGCTGGTTGTCCTCGAGACGAAAGGTTGCCCGGCGTGCGCTGCCCTGAGGAACGAGACGCTGGCCGCCGCCGACTTCCTGAAACAGGCCGGTCCCCTGCACGTCGTCCAGGTCGTTGTGGACACCGACGCAGAGCAGGCCCGCGCGCTGGAGGTCACGGCCGTGCCGGACCTCGTGCTGATGACCGGCGACGAGGAGATCATCATCCGCGACGAAGGTTTCAAGAACGTGGCGGACCTCCTGAAGTGGATTGCCGCCGGACGCCGCCTGGCGGAGCAGGGGCTCTGGCAGGGCATCGCCGCGCCCGAGGACGTTGATCCTGCGGCGGCAGGCCGGCCGGAGTCGGACGATCCCAAGGCGCTCGTTCAGAGGCTGGGGTCGTCGGACCCGACCGCACGTAGCCGCGCGGCGGCGGCACTGACATCCCAGATAGATAAAGCGATACCGGCCCTTCTGGACGGACTGGAGGATGCTTACCTTGGGGTCCGCATCGGCTCAAGCGACGTCCTGAGGAAGTTGGCGCCGACATTGCCGGCGCTGGACCCGTGGGGCCCGAAGGAATCGCGCGGCCTCCAGGTCCGGGAAATCCGGCAATGGTGGGCCGCCGCCTGGCCGCGCGGCTCGCTTCCGCCTTCCGTCCAGGCAGCGGCCGGACCGGAGGAGAAGCGGGCGATTAAGGCCGCAATCGAGGACGTTCTCTCGCCCGGCCCCGTCCGCCGGACCGAGGGGATGTCGCGCCTGGTCTGGACCGGACCGACGGCGCTCGCGTCGGTCCGCGACGCCATCGCCCGTGCCGTCGCCGCCGACAACCAGGCGGCCATCCGCGCACTGGAGGACGTCCGCTGGGCCATCCTCCTGCCGAAGCCCCTGGAGACGGCGGTACACGCGCGGCGCGACCTTGCGCGCGGCACGAGCGAGCAGCGTCAGGCCGCGGCGCGGCGGCTCGGCGGCGGAGGGGCGCCGGCGATTCCGGTACTGCGCGAACTCGTGGACGACCCCGACCCGCTCGTCAAGGAGAGCGCCCTCTATGCCCTGAAGACGGTCGGCGGCGACGACGCCACGCAGGCCATGGCCGTCCTGCTGAAGGTCAAGGACCCCGGCCTTCGCGTCGCGGCCGCCCAGTCGCTTGGCCAGACCAAGAGCCGAGCGGCGGCGAAGCACCTGGCCGCAGCCGTGTCCGACCCGGACGAGTCGGTGGCGACGGTCGCCATCGCCGCACTCGAAGAGAGCGGCGCCAAGGGCGAGGACAAGGCCCTCATCGCGGCCCTTTCGGACAAGCGATGGCGCGTCCGGGCCGCCGCCGCAGAGGTCATCGGAAAACTCGAAATCAAGACCGCCGGGCCGGAACTCATCAAGTTGCTCGACGACCCGGACGCCTTCGTCGTCCGAAGCGCGCTGGGGTCCCTCCGCGGGCTCGGCGTGCAGGCGCCCCAGGCGAAACTGGTCGAACTGATCCGCCGCCAGCCGGACCTGATGGGAATGATCGTCGAAATTATCGCCGAGAACCCAACCCCGGAGACCCAGAAGGCCATCGAGAAGGTCTACGACGAGTCGCCGGAGCGACGGCAGGCAATCATGGACGCCCTCGGCCGCACGGGCGTCTCGGAGACGGGGGCGTGGCATTCGCTCCTCGCCAAGGCCGCCTCCGACAAGGACCCCCTCATCCGTCGCCAGTTGGTCGCGGTCCTCTCGCGCCGTTCGAGCGGCCAGACCACCGACTTCCTCGACCGCCTGCTGGCCGATGAGGACGCGGACGTGCGCGGCGCGGCCGCCGGCCTCGTCCTGGAGATCGCCGTCGCGCATTGGGGCATCGGCTCCTCGTACTCGTCGGATGAAGAGGCCAGCGCGATGAGGTTCCTCTCGCGCGCCGAGCGGCTCGAACAGGCCGGGCTCCTCGCGCCGTACCGATTCCCCCGGATAGACCCGGAACTTTTTCCAAGCGCCGTGAGCGACCCTGTTGCGGACCTGATCCTGGCGACGGTGTTCGGCGTGGACACGTCTGAATCCTTGCGGAGCCAGTCGGACTTGATGCGGCGCCTGCAAAACCAGGGGCTTCTCAGTTATAGCAGCGGTTATAGCAGCGGGAACCGGTTAGTCTTTTACGACGACGGGAGGAAGCCGCAGCGCCTGGCGCCGGCGCTGGCGGCCTACCTGAGCGCGATGCGGCCGCTGAAAGATCTCCACGCCCGCTGGCACGCCATCATGGCCCGGTCGCTCGACCGGACGCCCGACGTCCAGTTCGCCCTGGCCTTCTACGTGACGGGCGACGGGCGGACGGACCTGCCAGTCCTCGACCGCCTCATCGAGCGCAAGGACCTCTTTGAGAAGGTCAGGAGTTATGAAGCAGAGCGGATTGTCGGCCTGGTGCTCGCGCGGCTGCCGTGGCCCGAGGCCAGGGAGCGCGTGGCCCGGTGGAGCGCCGTGCCGGAACTTTACTCACGCATGCTCGCGATGATGAAGGAAGCGCCGCGGCCCCTGCGTCAGTTCCTCGCCGAGGAGGACCGGGTCGTCGCCGCGACCGAGGCGGCCAGCGAGGAGCAGTTCCAGGTTATCGCGCGGGCGCTCATGCGCGAGCCGAGCGAATCCGCCGTTTCGCTTCATGCCACCACCGCCGCGGCCTCGCGCATCCTCAAGCGCCTGAGCGAGTCGCGCCAACCCATGGCCAGGACCCTCGCGGTCTTCGTCATGTCGCGGCAGAAGGGCCGCGGCACGCTCGAACTCTACGAGAAGGCCTTGAAGGACGAAAACCCGTGGGTCCGCTGCGCGGCCGTCGGCGGAATCCTGACCGAAGCGGAGGGGCAGGCTCAGCGAGAGGAGAAGATCGGGCCGCTCCTGGCGGACGCCGATGCCCGCGTGGCCGAGGCCGCCGCCGTGGCCCTCCTGGACGAAAGCCTCCGCCGGTTCATCAATGAGACCAATTATTTCGACAACTTCGTCTATGGAGAGGCGGAAGTCTCGGGCAGGCACTCGTACTCCAGCGGCAGCGAGGTCGGCCGGCCACTGGCGATGCTGGACCGGCAACCGGCGTTCCTCTCCGAGGTCCGCCGGCGCCTGACGCCGGAGTCCATCAAGGCCGACCGCCGGCGCTTGACGCCGGGGTCCATCGAGGCCGGCGACCAGAAAACCACGGCGCTTGCGCTGCTCCTGGCGCAGTACGGCGACCGGAGCGGCCTGGATATGATCTTCGACCACTGGGTGGCCGCAAGGAGCGACGAGGTGCCCCTGGCCCTCCTCGTGGGACTGGCGCTGACGAAAGATGCGAAGTTCCTCCCGGCACTGCGGAAGGGCCTCGCCAAGGCCGAGGACGAAAGCGACCTGCGGCAGATGTTGACGTACATGCGCGGCGTGACGGGCGACGAGGCGCGGCGACTCCGGCAGGAGATCAACGAGCGCCTGCGGACAGGCGTCCAGCGCGGTGAGGAGGGCATACCCTGATCGGGCACGGGCGGTTGGCCTGGTCACCCTGTTGGGTGACCAGGTAGTCCCGGGCGATCGCATGGTCACGCAAAGGCACGGCGTGACCATGCCACCCGGCTGCGGCCCACTTGAAATTAGAAGAGGAGACAATCATGGCAAGACGACATGTTCGGACGCAGCCCCGCGGTGTTTACGTGTTTAGCGTTGTTCCCTCTCCCCTTGTGGGAGAGGGTGGCCGAAGGCCGGGTGAGGGGTGGGGTAGCGCGCGCCCCCTCACCCCCGCCCCCTCTCCCACGGCGGGGAGAGGGGAGAAAGCCGCGGCGCAATGGGGACCTGCGCTGACCGCGTTGGCCGTGGCGGCGATCCTTGCGGCCGCAGGGTGCGTCAAGGTCAAGGACCACCTGACCTTGAGCGCCGACGGCTCCGGGACGGTCCACCTGGAGGCGGTTTCTCTCCTGCCGCAGCAGGCCATGGCCGCCGCGGGCCGGGGCGGAGAAGGATTTTCGATATATCCGCCCACGAGTCCACACGAACTCGACGCGTTGTTCCCGGAGAAGGACTTCGAGGTAAAGGAGTATTTTAGGCTGGACGAGACGGAGGGGCCGGCTCTCGTGGCCGACATAAAATTCAAGGATGTTAACAAGTTGATTGCCAGCGATTACGGCAAGGCCCACTCGCTGAGGCTCGTCCGCGAAGGCGGCGAACTGGTCCTCAAGGCCCGGACGGGAGTCCAGGCGGTTGGCCGGTTTGACCTCCAGGCGTTTGCCGCCACGGCCGGTGAAGGCCCGCCGCCTGAGTTGATGAAGGGCATGACGGAGGCGAGCGCGAAACTGGCCGCCGAGTTTAAGATCACGATGCCCGCTGCCGTTAAGGTCGAGGGCGCCGGGGCCACCGCCGAAGGCAGCACGGCCATCTGGTCGGCCGACCGCGCGACAATCAAGGATGCGGCCGCCGCCGCAGAGGCCTTCGACGTCATCCTCACGGTCCGGTGTCCCGATGCGGGCGTTACGTTCAAGCCCGTGCCGGTCGCGCGGCTCGACCTGGAGCCGTTCAAGGACCTGAAGGACGCCAAGTTGACCGAGGCGGCCGCCGTGGACATCGAGAAGGTCAAGGCCGCGGCCAGGTTCGTGCCGGTCATGCTCCGCGTGACGCGCTCGTTCAACCTGGCGGGCGAGGGGTTCCAGAGCGAGAATAGCGCCGTCCTCACGGGCGCCATCGTCATCCCGATGGCTCTTGCGCCGGTTCACTGGGGAGAGGCGGTCCTCATCGAGGCCAGAGACGACCGCGGCACGAACCTCGTCCCGGCGAAGGCCGAGGGGTACGAATATCACTATCGCCAAAGAATGTTCAGCCGTTCGTCATCCTTTCCGGGCGTGGAAGGAGATGAGGAGGAACCCGGCGCCGCGAAGAAGTTGCCCGATCCCGATGTCCTCCAGGAGTTGTCGTTCGCCCTCAATGTGCCGCCGCCGGACGCCGCTCGGATCGTGCTCCTTAAGGGATCGGAGACGCTGGAATACGCCGGTGCGCGGCACGTCGTGCGGCTCGAGGGGGCGATTGCGAAGGAGGTGATCCCCGAAGTCGGGCCGAACAGGATGATGATGTCGCTAGGTTCGGCTACGAAGCCGCTGGCCGCCCCGAAACTTGAGGCCCTGGGCGTTAAACTCACGGTCTCGGCGTCGCGCGGCGGCGGCATGACGATGGTCGAGATTGTTACCGGGCTCGATGCGTCGCCGGTCGCCGAAGTGCAGGTGTTCGATGCGGCGGGTCGGCCGTGGCCCACGCTGCCGGCCAGTATCATGAACAGGGGGGAGGACGAAGGTGGATCGCGGCGGTTCTTCGTGGTCGGAAACCCTGAAGGGCCGCTCTCGCTGGGCCTCGTGCTAAGCGCGCCCGGAAAGTCGCTCGTGCTTCCGATTGAACTCCGGGATATTCCAATGACGCGCGACGCGAGCGCGCCGCCGGCCGCCAAGCCGGCCGAAACGCCGAAACCGGACTCCAAGGCGGACGAGATCCCCAAGGCGGCGCCGGCACCGGCTCCGGCGGCCAAGTGAGTCGCGAGAACTTAAAACCCCCTCAAGCCCAAGGCAAGGAACAAGCCATGCAACTCAAGAGTGTGATGGTGCTGACCGCGGCGCTGGGGCTGGTCCTGGCAGGCGCCGGGTGCGCCAAGGAGATGTTCGTCACGGTGGCCATAAGCGAGAACGGGACCGTCAAGGTGACCGAGACGATAGCGGTGGACCGCAAACTGGCCGAACAGCAGATCGCGATGATGGATCGCCAGGAGAGCGGCGGGGAGGAAGAGGACTCCGAGGGAGTTACGTCGGCGCCCGCACCGACACCTGCGCCGACGCCAGCGCCGGCGGTCGCGCCAGCGGGGGCGCCGGCGGATGCCCAGGCGCGCCAGGACGCCGCCCTGGCCGCCAAGATCCGCGACATGATGGAATCAGACCCGCCCCTGAGGGGCGCCGAAGGTGTGGATTTCAAGATCGAATCCATCGAAGTGACCAAGGACATCGTCCGCGTCGCGTTCTCGCTTGTTTTTGCGGACCTGAAGGAGTTCGTGGCGGGAGCGCCGGAGGTATTGGGGCGAGAAGCGGGCTTCGGCAACTGGGTTCTCGACAAGGACGATGCCGGCAAACTCCGCCTGACGCTAAATTCGAGCCGGAGCGAAGGGATGTCGCCCCGGGAATCCAAACAGATGCGGTCCATGCTCACGGCCTCGGGATTCAAGGCCGGCCTGAAGATCGTCATGCCGGGCAAGGTCCTGTCGAGCACGCTGCCCGAGACCAGGGACAACGAGACGTCGTTCTCCGTGGATGCCTCTAGACCAGAAAGCCTCGACGCTATGGAGAAGATCCTGACGCAGAAACAGGTGATCGTGTCCGAGCCGGGGAAACTGGCGATGGACTCTCTGCCGCTCGATTCCGCCAAGTTGGCCGCCGAGTCGCGGGTCCGCGCCTCGCCCGGCGCGGGCCTGCCTATCGTGGATGCGGGGCCGGGGTACGCCGCCGAGCCGCTCGGCATAACAACGACGGTTGTCCATGTATTCCCGGAAGCGGAAAAGGTCCTCAAGGGCCGCGCCAGGGCGATGCTGGCAGACGCCCAGGCCGGGTGCACCATCGAGGCCCAACTCTACGCGCCCAAGGGGCGGAACCTCCTGGAAGTCGGAAGCGCACGCGTCCTCAAGGCCGTGGACGACCAGGGCCGCGAGGTGAAGCCGCTCGCCCGGGAAGGCTACGAAGAAGAGCGGCGGTCCTCCATCCGCTCCAGCCGCGACGACGATGAGGAGGCGCAGACGGCGTCGCTCACGCTCGCCCTGGCCCTGCCGGCGCCGGGCGCCAAGACAATCGCTAAGGTCGAGGGCGAAATCATCGTCACTTCCCACGCCGGGTGGCAGGAACATTCGGTCGCCGACCTCGCGGCCGACCCGAAGAAGGAGATTGACCTCGAGGACGTCCTCCCCGGCGCCAAGATGGTCATCACCAAAATCCAGGAGCCGAAAGGAGGGCGAGGCTCCGGTGGCAGTCGCGTCACGGTCAAGATCACGGGGCCTGCGCTGGTGAACCAGGTGAAGGTGGCCGTCGGAACCGATGCGGGTGGGACCGTCCGCAGTTATGGCCAAAGTTCCATGACTCGGACCGCCAAGGACGTGACGACCCGGACGCTGACGGTTTACTACGAGATGCCGCAGGGCGCGGCGGCGGACGGCAAGAAGCCGGTCCTCTTGGTGCGGTTCCCGAAGGACCTGAAGCGGGAGCGCGTGAAGTTCACGATGGAATCCATAGACCTGTTCTGAGTGAATCTGACATGCGTGCGGGCCGGCGTTTTCAGACTGCGCGGCGGTGCCGGTAATACCACTGCAACTGTCCCGCCGAGGAATCCTGGTCGAGGTTTTCCTGGGCGACGGCCTCGCGGCCCCGGGCCTGCGGCTCGACCGACTTGAGTTTCCACTGGCCGTCGAGGCGCCCGAAGGTCCAATACTGCTGGAACGGCGTCACGTACGCCTGCTGGAGGATGGTGTCGCCGCCGCGGCTCGCCGTCTGCTGGGCGTGGGCGCTGATGCGGACGGTGAACTCGTCTTTCGCGTTGTCGGCGAAGTTGCGCACGAGGATGAGTTCGACCTTGCGCACGCACAGGTTGCGGTAGGAGACGGACGTGCCGGCGGCCGCGGTGGACATCAACCCAGCCGCACGCGCCTTGGGGCCGCCGCAGGCCCATTGCCAGTCATCGTTAAGGCTTGCGGGCTTGCTTCACGGCCTCCAGGTCGGCCGCAGTGGCGGTGCTAAGAAAATCCATCGCCCAGTTGGTCCATAGAAATTTCTCGCCCTTGCGCTCGACCTCGATCCAGTTCTTCCACTGGCCGGAACCGAAACTGTGCTGGCGATGGCAGACGATGGAAGCGGCAGAGTCCACGATGCGCATGCCGGGCTTCACGACCACGTCCCCGAAGCCGGCGTACCACATGGCGCCGAGAATCTCGGTCCGGCTGCCGTTGCGCAGCTCGACCTGCGGATTGGGCTTCTCGATCTTGCTGCCCATAATCCACAGGTTGCCGCCGTCGTTGACGATGCCCAGGCCGGGAGACACCTCGTAGTTGAAGTAGCGGCACCAGGCGCTTGCGCCGGGCTTCCGCATGTACAGGCCGCCGGCCACGTCGTCGATGAAAACGTCGCCCATCGACTCCTGGTAAACCGAGCCGTTGATGTCGCGGACGATGAGGGCCCGATTGCTCTGCTGGTGGATGTTCATGCGCCCCCTGTCCCAGGTGGGCATGAAGCGTTCGATCACCACCGCCGGGGCCGTGCCGTCACGCACGTAGATGTGATCGGCGTTGAAGTAAGCCTCGCAGGCGATGAGACGCTGCACGTTGCCGCGCAGGACCAGGTCCTTGCAGTCGTATCCACGCTTGCCGGCGGGGAAATACACGACTTTGGCCCCGCTGTCGATGGCCTTCTGCACCGCCGCAGTGTCGTCGTTTTTCCAGTCGCCCACGGCGCCGAACTTCAGCACGTTGGCCCAGTCCTTCCGCGGGTCGCCCCAGGGGATGGCCGGCGCATCCTTGACCGGCAGCCGGAGGGTGCGCCCCACGCAGTCCGGAAAGGCCTTCGTGATGGGACCGTAGGAATACTCGTCGATGTCGCCCTTGTGGTTGAGTTTCTCATCGGCGGTGGACTTCACCGTCAGGCCGTAACCCGCGACCTTCACATCGCGGCCGAAGAAGTGCTTCTCGTTGGGCTTGCCGTCGATGAGGATGGCGGGCTGGTCTGGCGCGCCGCCGGTCAGGTCGGCGTCAATAAGGGTGACGTATGAACTCCAGCGGTTGCCGATCCAGAGCGCCGGCACTTTGTTGTCGCTGCGGATGCGGTGCAGCATCAGCACCTCGCAGGGCGAGCGAATGCCCGCTTTCTTCTGGCCCTTAAGGGTTATATCCCAAACAGTGAAGGAATTGAGGTTGGAGGCCCAGATGCCATAGTCAAAGCCGATGACTTCCAGGTGGCGCACGACGGCGGGGCCGGAGTCGCCGGTGTAGCCGATATCGAGGCCGATCGCGCCCTGGCCATCGCCGCTCACGATCTTCACCGCGTGCATGCAGCCCTGGTTGCTGGCGTTGAATTGGACGCCTGCGGCGCCGGGGTTGCCCTTGCCGGTGTTGACCGTCAGGTTGCGGATTGCATTGCGGAAGTGCTGAGCGACGGTCTCACCGGTCCACACCACGCCGCGCACTTTCGGGCGGCCGATGTCCCGCTCCTTCTCGTTGATGCCGGTCACTTGAAAGTCCGCGCACTTGTCTTGCAGCTTGATGATGGTCTTGTCGCGGCTCTCTCCCTGCAGAATCGTCAGCCGCTGATGCGAGGGATCGCGCCCGTCAATGTTCTTCCCCGGATGCATCCGGCGCGAAATGCCAAATTCGACCTGGTGCGAGACCAGGTAAGTGCCGTTGGGCAGGTAGATGATACGATTTTGGGAGGGATAGTCGTCGAGCGCTTTCTGAATGGCGTCAGTGTCGTCGGCGATGCCATCGCCCCTGGCGTTGTAGGGCGGCTTGGTGACGTCGATGACGCCGGCATCCTCGGGAAAGACGATAGGCTCTTCCGGATCGACGAGGAGAGGCGGCGGCGGCGTGACGGCGACCGAAGCGGCGTGGAGGGTGGCGCCGAGGAACGCCAGCAGCAGAGCGGCAATCGGGAATCGAAACCTCGTGGACATGGGCAGCTCCTTTCGGTTAGCGGGCCAGTTCGATGACAAAGACCGGCTTGTCGGCCGGCACCTTCAACACGCCGCCGGCAACCGTGCCCTGGCCGATGTCTCTCATGTGCCAGTCGCGCATGACGTACTTCATGCCGTCGATGTCCTTGCACTCTATCGTCACGCCCACGCGGCCGAAATATTCCGCGACCGCCACGTTGCCGCGCGCGATCTCCTTCTCCTCGTCAATGTTGGGCGTGAATCGCTCAATGACTCGCGGCAGGACGACCGAGGCGGCCAGCACCAGGACGAGGCCCACCGCGCCGCCGATAATGGAGAAGGCCACCGCCCACCCGACGTTCTGGAGCACGTTCAGCGGCGTCATGGAGATATCTCCTTAAATTTTGCAGATCGCCGTGCCGCAGGCCGCCTCGGCCGACCCGCTCGCGGCCGGGATGCACGGACACGCCATCCGTCCCGGCGGCCGCCTTGGAACACCTCCTATCTACACACTCCTTAGCGTTCTGGCAAGTGAGTTCGGCCAAGGAATCGGCCAAGGCACCTTGCGCGGCGGGTGCAGAGGGCCTACTCCGCCGAGCCTACTCCGCCGTAGCAGCCGCTTCCACCCTCCGCAGCGGCAGCGCCGCTGCTGCGGAGGACGGGCCGGCTGCGAAGGCCGGAATCAGCCGCTTGCTACTCTGCGAAGCACGAGTAGGCTGCGAAGCACGAGTCGGCTGCGAAGGCTGGACACGCCGCGCAACCGGCCGGGAGAGGGTTGTCATTCAGATGACTTTTCCGGGATTTGTGGTATAATGTGTTATGTTCATACTGAAGAAGTCCAGCGGCGGTCGTCTCCGCAGCCGCGCGTAAGTCCTTGATCTTACGGCACGTGACTGAGAGCCTTGAGGTGCCGGCGGGATGGGCGCGCCCGGGCGGCGGTTCACCGGACCCGACCGTACCGCGAGGGGAACGTATGGGGCTCGTCCATTCCAGGCGTCGTTGCCGGTTGCGCCCTCGCCATCTGCTCCGGGCAATTGCATGCCTTGCCACGATGCTCCTGGCGGTCGCCGTCGCTCTCTTCGCCTGGGATGAGGCCGGCGCCACGCCGTCGGTCGTGACGGCCGGCCCCTTCACGCTGACCTTATACAACAACGGCGATTCCGACGGTTTTACCTCCGGGGTGCAGAACTGGACCGCCCAGCAGATTGACGACGTGGCGGCCAGCGTGGCTGCCTGGAGCGGCACGATCTTTGGCGCGCCGGGCCGACAGGTCAACCTGCACCTGTTCTGGGGCGAGTTCGGCAACAATAGCACCCTCGGCGCCTCTTCGAACGTCAACAATGGAAACGGCGCCACCAGTTGGGCGTATGCCGAGCACGTCTGCCGCGACGGCGTCAACTACACCGGCCCTTTCCAGGGCTACGACGCCAGCATCCAGTATGACGTTACTGCCGCAGGCGCCTCGGGCGGCTGGAATTTCGGCGCGGCGACCCCCGCCTCGAACCAGGTTGATTTCCGCAGCATCGTGACCCACGAGATCGGTCACACACTCGGCTTCTTTGACACCTACATCAGCGACGGTAGGCACGGCACATGGGGCAACTGCCAGGGAACCGCGGCAGGGCCTGACAATTGGGCCGGCTATCTGGGGCTGTCCGCCTGGGACCAGAACCTCAGAGACAGTTCCGGCAACAGGCCCGCGAACGGCGAGGACGGCACCCCCACTCGCTTTCACGTCATAGACGACCCCGTGTACTGGACGGGCGCCTATGCGGTGGCGGCCTACGGCGGCAACGTTCCGATCTATGCACCGCGCCCATACTCCCCCGGTTCCAGCCTTTCGCACCTGGACGAGACCGCCTTGCCCAATGCCCTGATGAGTCCTTTAGTGGCCCTCGGCCAGACCGTCAGGCAGCCCACGGCCCTGGAATGGGAGATGATGAAGGACATGGGCTGGATCATCATCAAGCGGTGGAGCAAAGGCGCGGGCACCCTCGCCTGGAGCGATGCGGGCAACTGGAACCTCTCAGGCGTCCCGGACAAGATGAACCATGCCCTGTTCACCTCCGCGGGCCTGGCCGCAAACGACGTGATCACGCTCGACGACGACCGGACGATTGATTCCCTGGGCATAGACTCGACGGTCAGTTTCACCATCGGCGGCTCCGGCACGCTGACCCTGAATCGCGGCATCCTGGTGCGATCCGCCGCGTCATCCGGAATACAGACGGTGGCTCGGCCGATCGCGCTGGGCGCCAGCGGCGTCTGGACCATCGCCGGCGCCGGCCAATTCGCCGTCTCCGGCTCAATCACAGGCGACGGATTCGGCCTGACGAAGACCGGCGCGGGCTCGCTCACACTGTCCGGTAACAATACCTATACCGGCGGCACGAACGTCAATGGCGGCACGCTCAAGGCCGGCGCCGCTGCGGCCTTCGGCTCGACATCGGGCGCACTTACTCTCAACGGCGGC
>Ga0315275_10001567_pt1 | contig 20254 bp, 20 predicted proteins | sample YL17G03_0_MG_FD_205557 | JGI IMG/M metagenome (GOLD analysis project Ga0315275, IMG submission 205557) | Sediment microbial communities from Yellowstone Lake, YNP, Wyoming, USA - YL17G03_0 | ecosystem: Environmental > Aquatic > Freshwater > Lake > Sediment | place: USA: Wyoming | collected...
AAAGGGCGTCGCCAACGGATGGGCGCATGAGAGAGGTGAGATGGTTCTCGCAGCTCTGCGAAGACATCGCAGCGGTCCGCATCCAGGGAGCAGAGCACGTCGCCCGCGCAGCGGTGGAGGGGGTCGCCAGGCTGATGGCGGAGCTGCCCGGCGCGGACCTCGCGCCGTACGTCCGGCAGCTCCTCGCCACGCGGCCGACTGAGCCGATGATGCGGAACGCGGTCGCCTTCTTCCTCAGCCGCGCCAACCGGCAGAACGGTGCGCAGGTGCTCGAGTACACCATGGGCCGCCTGGACGAGGCGGACGAGAAGATAGCCGCCTACGCCGGGGGCCTCATCAAGGACGGCGCAGTCTACTTCACCCACTGCCACAGCAGCACAGTCACCGCAGCCCTTGTCCGGGCGCAGAAGGAAGGGAAGCGGTTCACGGTCCACAACACCGAGACGCGGCCGCTCTACCAAGGTAGGATCACGGCGCAGGAGCTCGCTGCAGCAGGCATCCCGGTGGTCCACTACGTCGACTCGGCAGCGCGGGTGGCGCTGAAGGGGTGCGCCGCGGTCCTCCTCGGCGCGGACGCGCTGCTCGCCGACGCCAAGGTGGCGAACAAGATCGGGAGCGAGATGGTGGCGGAGCTCGCCTCCGGCCGCGCCATCCCGGTCTACGTCCTCGCCAGCTCGTGGAAGTACGACCCCGCGACGAGCCAGGGGTACAAGGAGCTGCTGGAGCAGCGGCGGCCGGAGGAGGTCTGGGAGGGGGCGCCGAAAGGGGTGAAGGTCCAGAACGACGCCTTCGAGCTGGTGATGCCGAGGTACATCACAGCCATCATCACTGAGCACGGCATCCACGACCCGGCAGGCGCGATCGCGGAGATAAGGAAACGGGGCGTCGCGCGAATCATCGACGACAAAACCGATTGACCATTTAACGATGGTGAGAAACCTTTTTATAGTCTCCTCGGCGCCGTTCCGAGGCAGGGGTGAGCAATGGGTTTTTTCGGATTTTTGAAGAGAGAGCCGTTGAGGGCTCCTGAGATGCCTGCGGTCCAGGCCTCCTCCGCAGCCCTCCCTCCTGCCACACCGGACCTCTACGGCGAGGAGATACCGCCCCCGCCACCCAGCGACGCCTTCCTCTTCGACACCAAGCCATGGGAGGTGATCATCCACGATGAGGTCCACCACGACGCTGACCTCGACCTCCTCCCAAAGGAGAGCCCGCGGGAGCCTGCCCCGGAACTCTCCGAGCCTGAGCCAGCCACGAAAGCGGCTGAGCTGGCCCCGACGCCTCCCCCTGTGCACCTGGAGCTGCAGACGCCGGCGCCGAGACCTCAGCAAGAGCCGAAGGCTCGGGAGGACTGGACCTCATTCCCTGCACCAACGGCGCCGATGGCCCAGTCCCTGGCGGAGGAGGGGCGCCGCGAGCCGCCCTTCGACTTACCCGACTTCACGGACGAGGAGATCAGCGCTGCGGAGCAGATGATGAGGCGCCGCCAGGAGGAGCGCGAGAGGGAACGGGAGATGGAAAGGGAGAAAGAAGAGGAGGAGAAGGAAGAGGCAGAGAAGGGGCGGGAGAAAGCAGAGACAAAGAGGCAATGGGAGAGAGAGAAGGAAGAGAGGGAAGAGAAGAAGAGGGACTGGGAGAGAGAGTGGGAGAAGGAAGAGACGGAGAGCGAAGCTGTGAGGGAGCGGCCGGAGCCGATACCCATCCTCCCGCCGCCGATGCCGGACGCATTCTACGTGCCAGTCCATGTCTACCGGGAGTCGCTCGCGGTCATCGGCTCGCTCAAGGCGTCGCTGAAGCGCGGGGACGCAGCGCTCAGCCAGATGGGCGTCTCGATGAGCAGCCACACACAGTCCTTCGCCGCCTTCGCCGACGAGGTGAACGCGGTCCAGGAGTCGCTCATGCAGATGGACAACATCATGATCAGCCAGAGGTGAACCAATGGAGCAGCCTCCCATCTTCGTCAAGATCGACCAGTACAAGGAGCTGAGCAAGACGCTCGCCGCAGTCGACCAGAAGCTGAAGGAGGCGTCGGTCCTCCTCGCGGAGCTCCAGCGGCTCAAGGCTGAGGAGGACGGCCAGCTGGCCGCGTGGCAGGCCTCCCTGGACGAGGTGAAGGCGCGCGCGGCAGAGCTCCACAACGCGCTCTTCACGAAGTGAAGCCCATGACCTACTTCATCAGGATAAGCGACACCGCAGAGGTGCGGCGCATGATCCTCGAGAGCAGCAAGGACCTGCTCCACGTCCTGAAGGGGTATCACGACATCCTCGAGACGAGGGAGCGGAAGAAGGAGACGACGGAGGAGCTCCGGAACACCCTTGCGGAGCTCGGCGTCCTCGTCGGCCGGCTGGAGAAGCTCCTCCCCCAGCAGTCGCTCAAGGAGGTCGAACGGTTCCTGCCGAAGCGGAAGAAGATCGTGCTGAAGAAGGCGGAGAGACCGAAGGCGATGAAGCTGCCGTCGGCGAAGCCGGTGGAGAGACAGGCGCCTGAGAAAGTAATCGAGAAGCCGGCGCGGCCGATGAGCGAGCTGGAGCGGCTCGAGCGGGCCCTCGCGAACATCGAGGAGCGGCTCGGGCAGCTGTGAACGCTCCTGGTTTCTCGATATTTCTTATAACTAAGAATTTCTCATAACTAAACATCAATATGCCAATAAGCGGCGGTGCTGCAGTCACTATCGTTCCTGCACACGGAAAGATTCGCTTTCCTTTGTGCCTTGGAGCAAAATCAGAAATCGGCCCGATTCATGCAGGCGCATTTTCGACATTGCTCGCGCACCAGCGCGAGCAAACCTCCGCAGCGCAGCTGCGCAGGCATATTTATAAAACAAGAGGGGGTTCTCGGCAAGACCGCGGGGGTGGCACAGCTCGGTCAACTGCGGCAGACTCAAGATCTGCTCCCTTAGTGGGTCCGGGGGTTCGAATCCCTCCCCCCGCATCTCCTCTCAACATCGCACTAAACTGAAGCCGCAAGCGGGAGATTCAGATTTGTGCCCTACCAGATGCCCGGTATTATCCGATATTTCACTTTTGTGCAGTATTCTTTGTATCCCTTAAGGCCCCTCGACAATACTTTTTCTTCGTCCAATGCTCTGAAGATTATGACGGCAATAACCGGCATAAAAAATATCAATGCCCAATATGAACCTAGCGCAATTGGTATGAATATATACATTAATATGACTCCCGCATACATTGGATGCCTTATTACTGAGTACGGCCCCGTTGTGATGACTTTCTGTCCCTTTTCAACCTCTATTATTCTTGAAGTGTAGCTATTCTCCTTGAATACGAAGAAAACGAGCAAATAGCCAGTAATAATGAGCACATCTGAAGTTATGATGAGCCACGTTGGAACGCTCGACCAGCCATATCGATAGTCAAATCCTGGAATCAGGAAACCCAGGAAGAAAAACAGGCTGGCGATCTTAATAACCCATTTTTCCTGAACTTCTTTCTCCTTAAACTGCGGTCTTCTTTCCAGAAGTTCAGGATCATGTTTTAGGAGATAAGATGCTACAAAAATAACAGGTATAAAGAAAATGCTAATGAAAAGCCACGCCTGCCAGTATTCCAATGAGCCGGCGGGAAGGAAGAGCATCAGCGCCACGACTATGATGCCCAGCGGGAGAAATAAGAATATCTTTTTCTTTAATTTGCTCTTGTTAATGCTCTTCTCCACACTTATTAATGGCCGGGTCGTTTATTTAAATGTTTTCGAAACTCAATTGCGTATAATCACCACTGAAGCGCGAACGCGACGTAAGGCCGTTATAATTGCCGGTGGTGTCTCTTCCTCCGCATTCATCCACTAAGGGCGACCTTCTTCTTTGCTGCACGCCTATCAAGCGCGTGACCGACCAGAAGGAGCACAAGAACGATGACACCGAACATAGACAAGGAGAAATAACCAACATATACGGAGAAAGTTCCCAGCAAAGTCGGACCGCCGTGAGTTGTCAGAGCCATGCCGAGCAGCAATAATGTGCCCCAGACGGGAATGAAAAGCAGCATCAATGCAATTTTGTAGCCGACTTTCTTCGCTAAAATGCTTATCGAGTATACCGCTAGAATAATGGTAATTATCAGCATGATAATATTTATGATTGGTATGAAAAACAAGGGTATTTCGATAACCCCGAAAAGCGATTTGCCGACGAATAATGGCAATCCCATCGGCGTCAGCATGTCGAGAACGAGGTGGCTCAGAACAGCAAATGAAAAAGCAGCAGTTATGATGAAAAGCCATCCGGGGTAAAGCAGGGACAAAGCTAAGAAAAGCAAAGAACCGAAAAGGAATATGAAGAAAGAGATGAAGTTATGGCCGATGCTCCTGTGGAAAGGGCTTGTCGGCGGGTCTATCATATCAGGAAGGGTCGCCCCCCAAATCGCTATCAGGAAACAGCCTACAGCAAAAAACGGTTGATGAAGCGATAAGAGCCATACGCCAAATAAGAGCCCTATGACGCCACCCGCTAACTCGTGCTGTACGCCGAGCACACTTCAGGCTTGAAGAGAGAGGTATAAAAAAGTTTGTTTAAAGAAAATATTCACTTCAGCTCGTACGCCATATTGACGCTCGCCGTCACCGTCACCTTCTGCGGGTTGATGGGGGTCGGGGCTGTGTCGACCGCAGCGGCCTTCGGGGCGTAGTACCAGGGCCGCACCTCGCTCGTCTCGCTGAGGGAGGCGATCTTTCCGAGCTTCGCGCCGGAGGCCTCTGCCAGGACCTTCGCCTTCGCCTTCGCGGCCGCGGTCGCCTCCCGGAGTGCCGCCTCCTTCAGCTTCTGCTCGGTCTCCGGCCTGAGCTGGAAGACTATCTCCTGGACGCTGTTCGCCCCTGCGTTGACGGCTGCGTCGAGCACAGTGCCGACGCTCTCCATCACCGTGACCGTCACCTTCAGGGTCGTGATCTGCTCGTACCCCCTCTCCACCATGGTCTGGCTCTTCGGGTCCCACTCGGTCCACCGGTCGAGGAGGAGCCCGGTCGTCTCGACAGCCCCGGCAGGCAGCTCCTGCCCGGCCAAGGCCGTCATCACGTCCGAGAGGGCCTGCCTGTTCTCGGCGCTCACGTCCTTGGCTGTGTCGCCCCGCGACACCACCTGGAGCGTCAGCACAGCCTCGTCAGGCGCCACGTCTGTCTGGGACATGCCGCTTACGGTGAGGAGCTCCTGTTGCGGCGAGAGGTTGAAGGGTCCCATGGTCTTCAGGCTGGCCACCAGGATCAGGCCTATGAGGGCGATGAAAGCGAGGAACCCGACGAACGTGCCTTCTGTCATGAATACCACCTCTGCGCCAAGGAAATCCGCTTTCCTTTATATATGGTGTGAAATCTGCAACCCGGTTCGCAACCATGGACCTCCACCCCCAACGATACCCGCCGTTATATTTATAAAAACGCCCCGGAATGAGGATTAAAATATTTACTATATAGAAACTAATTTAATATTTACTATGGAATATAGTTTAGACAGGGCGCCATTTATAAACAAAAGCGGAAAGCTTATAAATAAACCGTGATTTTTGGGTCTCAAGGGCGGCCGAGCGCCGCCAAGAGAGAAACCAAGGGTAAGCCCGGTGGCCGGGCAGCTTTTCAGGAGCACAATCCTAAAAACGCGTTTTTCCCGCTTTCTCTCGGAGTAAAGAAATGAATAACGAAACAACGAAACTACAGAGCAGGGATAGAGGGGACTCTAGCCCGCACAACCAGAAGAGCGGAGAGCAAAGGCACCGGCACAGGCAGCGGCACGAGCAACGCCCTAGGCACGACCAGCAACGGCCTCCCCTTGTCGCCGTCCATCGGCCGGCCCCCCAGATAGGCACGCAGCGCCATCTGCAGCACGCACAGCCCTCCCAGCCGCACACCCAGGGGCCGCGCATCTTCTCAAGAGGAAGGATCCCCGGCGCGCGCCTCGAGATCATCCCTCTCGGCGGCTACGGCGAGGTCGGCAGGAACAGCGTCGCCGTCCGCGTCGACGACGAGATCGTCATCCTCGACATGGGGCTGATGATGGAGAAGTACGTCGAGTACACGGACAGCGACGAGCTGGTCGAGCTGAGCGGCAGGAAGCTGATCGAGATCGGCGCAGCCCCTGACGTGAACATCCTCGGCGACGAGAAGCGGAACGTCAAGGGTATCCTCCTGACGCACGCGCACCTCGACCACATCGGCGCAGTGCCGTTCCTGGCGAACAGGTTCGAGTGCGACATCCACGCGACTCCCTTCACCATCGAGCTCGTCAGGAAGATGTTCGACGAGGAGGAGCGATTGACGAGGGGCAAGCTCGTCAGCCACGACATCAACGAGCGGTTCAGGGTCGGGGAGAAGATCGAGGCGGAGTTCATCAACATCACCCACTCGGTGCCGCAGACAGTCATGATCCTGCTCCACACGCCGTACGGCAAGGTGATGTACGCGAACGACTTCAAGTTCGACAACAACCCCACGCTCGGCCCGAAGCCGAACTACGCGCGGCTGCGCGAACTGACAGGGCAGGTCGATTACCTCATCCTGGACTCGCTCTACGCCGAGCAGCCCATCAAGACGCCGAGCGAGAAGATCGCGGAGGAGATGCTGAAGGACGTCCTCCTCGGCACGCAGTCGAGGGACGCCACCATCATCGTGACGACCTTCTCGAGCCACATCGCGCGGCTCCGCGCAATCGTGAACGTCGCGAAGCTGATGAAGCGGCACCCTGTCTTCCTCGGACGCTCGCTGCGGAAGTACGTCGAGGCCGCTGAGGCGGTGGGCATCGCCGACTTCAGCGACGTCGAAATAGTGGGCTACGGGAACAAGGTGAAGCCCTACCTGAAGCGGGTGAGGGAGCCGGAGAAGTACCTCTTCGTCGCGACCGGGCACCAGGGCGAGCCGAAGGCGATGCTCTCGCGCATCGTGGAGCAGCGCCTCCTGCCGCTCATGGACAACGACATCGTCGTCTTCAGCTCCAAGACCATCCCGGTCCCAGTCTCGATCGAGAACCGGAAGAGGCTGGACGAGAAGCTCCAGGCAAGGCACGTCCGCATCTTCAGCGACATCCACGTCTCCGGCCACGGCGCCCGGGAGGACGAGCGGGACTTCCTCAACATGCTGAAGCCCAAGCACATCATCCCGACGCACGGCACGCCGAGCGCGCTCGCCGCCTTCAAGGAGCTCGCCGAGGAGGTGGGCTACCGGCCGGAGCAGGTGAGGATCGTCGCGAACGGGGAGCGCGTCAGGGTCGCGTGAACCGGATGCGGGGACCAGCCGACCGCCAGAAATCTTGAAACCATTATAAAGTAGTTTCATTTCTCCCCCTTGATGGGGGATGCCAGGACAGGCGGCGGCCTGCCGCAGCCGGCAAGAGGGCTCGGCGCATACATACTCTACCCCCGCCTGCCGAACACGCAGAGCGGGAACGAGTGCCGCGTCTATCTCCGGACCCGCGACGACGGGGAGGAGCGCTGGCGCACGAGGTACATCGACTGCCGTCTCAACGCCGCCTTCCCTGCCACGCAGCGCCTCATGATTGACCAGGGAAGGCGGCTGCTCCGGGGCCTCAACGCCCGCCCGGACCTCGAGGGCTACCACTTCTCGTCGCAGCTCTCCGGGAGCGCGCTCGTCCTCTGGGCGAACCTCACGGACAAGCGGAAGGCGAACAAGGAGCGGCTCGGCGACCTCGGCGTCGAGCTCGACCTCGGCAAGGGGTTCTTCCGCACGGACTTCTCGCCATCGCTCGACGCGCGGATCGCGTACCCGTGCTTCTCGATCCCTGAGGCGTTCGGGTGGTATTCGTTCGCAGGGATGGATGAGGACGGCGTCCGCGGCGGCCCCGGCTACATCGCGGTCCACCCGCCGCGACCGCGCATGCCTTCGGAGCCGGAGGACGGACGCCCCTCCCTCGAAGACCTCCTCCGGGCGGTCGTCGACGACGTCCATTGCTGCATCGACATCGAGACATACGGCTGGGACACCGTCGGCGCCGAAGAGGGTATCAGCAGCGTCGTCCTCACCACGAACAAGCCCCATCTTCCCAACATCATCTTCACGCTCTTCGACGTCGGCGTGGAGGAGGTGAGCGGCTACCGCATCGTCCCCTTCCGCGACCACGCCCACCTTCAGGAGCTCTTGCTCGGGACGATAAGGGATACCGACCCGTTCTCCATTGTCGGCTATCATCTCGCGTTCGACCTGAAACGACTGCGCGAATGGCTCCCGGCGTTCAAAATAGGTGTCGATGAGAGCGGGCCGTCGTGCCTCACAGCAGCAGGCCAGACCAAGGCGTGGCAAGTGCCTGGCGTCCCTATCATCGACCTCTACACGAAATTCACCGACGAGCTGCCGCCCCTGCCGAACAAGAAGCTCGGGACAGTGCTATATCACTTCACCGGCGAAGGCGGAAAGCTGTTCGATTACCATGAGCTCGCGTCACGCGTCAGGAAATTCGAAGAGAATCCCGATGACGAGCAGGCGAAGGCAGGGGTTCTGGATATTCTCAGATACACAGGGAATGACGGCGACAAGGAGATGTGGCTCTTCAGAGACCAGGTAGACGAGATCGTCGTGGACGCAATCGCCTCCGGCAACAGGCTTGAGCGGGTGTGCAAGTCGATGCGTGCCATCGCGGACGAGTTCTGGGAGATCAGGCGCGCGGAGTCGCACGGCACGCCAGGGCCGCGCAGGCAGTACAGGGAGCGCGCCAAGCCCGACCTCGAGATGCGGCGGTACATGGGATTGCCGCTCCGGATGAAAGCCGCGAAAAGGGCGATTGCAGGCGAAGGGGCTACGCCCGAGGTGGACTGGGACAACGCGCTGCCGCGGCGCCACGGCGAGTTCCAGGAGGCGTCACTCTTCTACCCCGCCTTCCTCCTCAGGGGGTTCAAGCCGCTCTACGACGTCCACGACAGCTTGCGGGCGCTCTGGCATTACTATGAGGAGAAAAGCCATGCCAAGCGCTATCGGGGGCTGCGGAAGCTCCAAGAGTACATGGTGCTGCCGTGGATGTCTTACGACGGGTTCTGCAAGATGTTCGGCCTCCAGCCCGACGAGAGGTTCCCTGATGACATCCTCTCTCACGATGCAAAGCTCCGCGGCAAGGAGGTGCCCTTCGAGTGGGCCAACCGGACCTTCGCGCGGAGCTTCGGCAACGGCAAGGTCGGCCTCGTCGAGGTGAACGACTCCTTCGCTGCGCGCGTCAATGACTGGCGGGAAGCGGTCGGGGGTCTTTCGGAGGAGTGGCTCATCAACTACGACAACCATTTCCTGGTCGTCACGCCGGAAGCGGCCCGCAGCCTGGAGGAGCGGCTCCTCGGCATCGAGGTGGCGCGCGGCCCGGCAATCAGCATCGCGGACGAAAGCTTGAAGGGCAAGACGGAGGCGCGCTGCTTCCTCTACGACGGCAGGACGATTTACCCGCTCCGGTCCAAGCTCACGAGCGGCGACACGAGCAAGTTCGAGCAGGAGACGCTCTTCGCGCTCCTCGAGGATGCCCTGAAGAGGGTCGGCGAGAAGGGCGCCCTCTCGCTGGAGGACAGCGCCGCGCTCCGCGCGACACTCGACGAACGGTTCCACGCCATCGGCGGCTACCCCCGGACGAGGCTCATCATCGAGCGTTCCTACAGCATCGAGAAGGAACTCGCCCGGCGGGAGCGGGAACGGGCCGGTCGGTCATTGCACGAGAAGGAGGACCCTGCGGAGACCGCGCCGCACCACGTCTTCCGCGGCATCCCCGACGATCTCCTCTGCGCCGATCCACGGTACGGCGAGTGGCGCCACGGTTTCGTCGTCGGCCTCACCCCGGAGGAGAAGCACGGCGTCGACGTCCATGCATTCCTCAAGGACCCGCGGCCGGTGGACGGCGCCGCGTATAAGGCCCACTTCGAGCAGCGGTACGCCCCGACCCTCGACTGGCTGCTGAAGCGCCGCGGCATCAACCGGACGCTGTTCTGAGGCCTTCAGCCCCGCAAAACATTTATATACGGCGGCGCGCTTTCCCGCCGTAGAAGAGGAGTGAGGGGGTACTTCCATGAAACTCACGCTTGCGGACACGAGGCTTCTCAAGGATAGCGTCAGCATCATCGCCGACCTCGTCACCGAGGTGCGGTTCAAGGTGACGAAGAACGGCCTCGAGCTCGTCGCCATGGACCCCGCCAACGTGGCGATGGTCGTCTACAAGCTCCTCTCGAGCTGCTTCGTCGAGTACGACGTGAAGAACGAGCGGGTCCTCGCCGTCAACCTGAACGAGGTGAAGCAGGTGCTGAAGCGGCTCAAGCCGAACGACACCCTCACCCTGGAGAACCCGGAGGCGAAGCTGAAGCTCACCCTTAAGGGGGTGTCGAAGCGGGAGTTCCTCCTCCCCCTCATCGACGTGGAGGAGAAGGAGCAGAAGGTGCCGAGCCTGAAGTTCTCCGTCACGGTGAAGACCGACGCCGCCGTCATCAACGACGCGATTGAGGACGTGGACATCATCGGCGAGTCCGTCGCCTTCGTCGCGGCGCCGAAGGCGTTCCGCATCTCGAGCTCCAGCGACCTCTCCAAGGCGGACGTCGAGATCCTCGCGGACGAGAAGACGAGCATCGAGGCGAAGGAGGAGACGAAGTCCAAGTACAGCATCGAGTACCTGAAGAAGATGATCCAGGGCGCGAAGCTGTGCGACAAGGTGGTCGTCCAGTTCAGCAAGGACTACCCGCTCCAGCTCGACTACACCGTGAAGGACAAGCTCCAGCTGCTCTTCATCCTGGCACCGAGGGTGGACAACGACTAACGCCTTCCCGCACCGCCAAGACGAACCTTGTTTGCATAGGCTCTTTCTTTGAGTTCTCTTCATACAAGGAGTTTTTTAGTTTTCGCCAATAATTTTATATAAATCAATAGTTTAATCATGGTTGTGTACTGGTTTCCAAAGACAAAAATAGGCAGGATCTCTTTCTGGGTTGGCGTTTCTGCATTTGTTCTCTTATATGTACAATATTGGCTTGCGATGCTGTTTCAGACATCAATTATTTTTCCGGGATTGTTGGCATTGTTCTGCATCCTTGTGGCGGGGGCAAGTTCAATACTCGCATTGACAAAGTATAAAGACCGTTCCATTTTATTATTTGTGCCTGCATTAATAGGCTGTTTTGGACTCTTGTTGGTGTTGGGGGAGTTTTTGTTCCCGCATTAAATCGTCTCGTTCTTACAGGATAATATGAAACCTTCCAGGAAAAAGTTCCTTCCTCATTTAAAGGAGCTTTCACAAGCTTCATACGAAGCTCCATAGTATACATACAAGAATTCGTCAAAACAGGAGGAGCAGGCGATAAAGCTTGAATACGATTAATGGCGTAAAACTTCTTAAACGACCGTCTCTTCCTTCTCTCTGTGAACAAGAATCTCCGCGACCTGATTTCCTACTCTCCCGGCGGCGTCATGTCAAAGGTCATCGTGAAATCCGACAAGCTCAACGTCACCCTCTTCTGCATGGCTGCGGGCACCGACATCAGCGAGCACACCTCGACGAGAGAAGGGACTGTCCACGTCCTCGAGGGCGAGGGTACCTTCACGCTCGACGGCGAGGCTAACCATATGAAGCCAGGAGTCCTCATCCACATGCGGAGGGGCCAGCCCCATTCTATCGCGGTGAAGAAAGACACGAGCTTCCTGCTGACGCTCTCAGAGTAGCTACGCAGAACGGCGACAACGACTAGTTTTTTTCTTCGCTCCGCCTTTGCTCCAGCCGAAGAGAGAGCCGAGAATCCGCGGGTTGATGAAAAGCCCTTCTTCTATGAAACGGCGCGTCTCCTCCGCGGAGAAGCGGAGCTGGTGCGCTTCACGCTGAGGGCCGACGTGCTTGATGAGACGCGGGGAATAACCAACGCTATGGGCCAGATGGCTGATGTGCATGAGGTATGTCAGGCTTTCATCCGGGAGGGAGTAATACGCAGTCCCCCGTTGCCTGTCGATGCCCAGGCTGCCGCCGGTCGAGAGGGCCCCGACCAGCTCCTCGAGACGCTCCTTCTTCGTGGCTCCGAAGGATGCGAAGCTCCTCGGTCCGGCCGCAGGCATCCCCGCATGCGCCACGAGCCAGGAGGGGATGACCTTCGAATTTATCCTAATCGTTGGATGGATGCTCTGGTAGACACCGTCAGCTAGGAAATCGTGCTCCTTCGCCTCGGTGAGGTTTGCTGCTGTCTTCACGTCGATTTCGAGGTTGAAGGTTCTCTTGAGGAGCTGCTTGATTGCCATCATGTAGAACCGTTCATCCCCTCGCCTGCCGAAGATATACAGGTAGGGTTGATTCCGCTCTTGGTTGGCACCTTCTGCGATGCGTGCGACCGCGTCGCCTTTGAGGATGCCCACCAGCGTCCTGACGTGCTCATTCCGTAAGGAGAGCGGGATTGTGATGCTCCGCCGCCAATCGTCCCGGCTCGGCTGCAAGTCTCCCCAGACCTCCTGGGCCTCAACTAGGTTGCCTTCATAGCGATCCGTCTCCTTCAGGAGGAGGTAGATGCTCGGGACAGGCATGCCGAACGCCTCCGTGGCTGACCTCCGGTCAGCCTCATACCAGCTATCAAGCCGCCGTCGCAGGTTCCTCTCAAGGAGGTTAGGCGAACGCCATTCGCGTTCCGCTACAGCCACGAGGTTGAGCGCGGTCGCCTGCGCGGAGCCGGCAGCATCGCAGAGCGTCCTGCAGGCCTCGTAGGTCCGTTCCCTGACATTCTGGATGGAGCGGACCGCCTCGAGCTCCTCTTGCTCCAGGCCATAGACGATGCGCAGGAGACGGTCTCTGGCTCTCTCCGAGGCGTGGTAGAGGAACCACGGCGGAATCAGGTTCTCGCTCGCCATCTCCTCCTCACCGTAGACATCCTGCTCGTAGGAAAGAAGGCCCAATTAAATATGTTTTCATAAATAACCACTATCGAATGGAAACACTTAAAACCCTCTGTGATTCTCCTCGACGAGGGTTGATGATGAACCATCTCGAAGAGCGGCTCCGGCAGGGCGGACAGACGCGGCGTGACCTCCTCCGCGCCGGCGGACTGGCCGGCCTCGCCCTGCTCACGGGCTGCGCGAGCCTCTCGGCCTCCAAGCGTCGCCCGGCGCAGGCGACAGGGGGGATGGAGGGGACGCTCTGGGGCTTCACCAACGATTTCGGCATCCATTACAGTCGAGATCCGAACAAGAACTGGCGGATGATGAGCATCCTTGACGAGAACATGCTCAGGGCAGCCAGGGAGAGCGGCATGACGGTGTACCAGTACGTATTCTACTGGCCCATGATAGAGCCGAAGCGGGGGGAGTTCCACTGGGACCACCCGGACGAGTCAGTCTCACTTGCGCACGAGCTTGGATATGATATATTCGCGAAGATGCTCTGGGCGCCGGCGTGGGCGACAGGCGGGATTCCGTGGTACGAGCCGTGGCGGTGGGCGGAGCCAAAGGAGAAAGGCATGTCCAGCCGCGGCTTGCCGGATTTGGACAGAACGGCGTTTCAGGGGTTCATCCAGAGAGTGCTTGACCGCTACCCCTTCATCACCAAGCTCAGCGTCTTCAATGAGGTGGAGTATGACGCGTTCTGGCCGCCAGGTGGGCCTGACGAGAGCAAGACAGAGAGTCGCCAAGGGATCCTGGAGCGGAAGGCACGCTCCGCGATCGAGCACCTCATCCTGCCGGCGCGCGAGGTCCTGAAGGAGTATCCGCACGTCAAGATGCTCGGCTCCGAGAACCACGCTCCCGATATGCTGGAGACCTACTTCAGGCTCGAGCAGGAGTACGGCAGGCTCTTCGACATCGTGACGAGTCACGCCGGCTACGGCCACAACACCTTCATCGAGAAGGGCAGGGTCATCTACCCCGAGGACGCGTTCCGCTGGCTTGACGACATCATCAAGCCGACGCTCGACAGGTATGGCGGAGGCAGGGAGTGCTGGCTCACCGAGGGGGGCGTCAGGAACGACCTCGTGCCGAATCCCGACGTGGCAGAGATCGTCCAGGCGTATCTCGAAAGCAGGTTCTACAAGGGGGTGGCGGAGCGGGAGTGGATTAAGGCCTACGTCCGGTACCATATCTGCGACGGGAGATACCTTGACGGGAACGATCAGCCAGGCTACGGCCTCTACAGCGCTGCTAAGGGGAGGTGGCTGCGAGCGGCCTACGAGATCGCGGAGGTCATCAATCCGCGCGTCACTCGTCGAACTCCGCGAAGGGCGGGTTGATGATGCGGCGCCGCGACAGGGAGTCGAGCCTCTTCGTCTCCTCCTTGGTGAGCTCGAAGTCGAAGATCGCCATGTTCTCCTTGAGGTGCTGCTCTGAGGAGCCTTTCGGGATCGCGATGACGCCCTTCTCGTAGAGCCAGCGGAGCGCCACCTGGCTCGGACTCTTGCCGTGCTTCGCCGCGATCTCCTTAATCGTCGCCTCCTTGAAGACCGCTCCGCGTCCGAGCGGCGAGTAGGCGGTGAGCCTGACGTGGTTCTTGTCGCAGAAGGCGAGGAGCTCTTTCTGGTAGAGGAGCGGGTGGAACTCGACCTGGTTGACGCAGATGTCGACCTTCGAGGCCTTCATCGCCTCCTCGAGGTGCTTGACTGTGAAGTTGGAGACCCCGACTGCGCGGACCTTGCCGTCGTCGTGGAGCTCCTTGAGCGCCTCAAAGGTCTCCTGGAGGGGGACCGCGCTGTTCGGCCAGTGGATGAGGTAGAGGTCGAGGTAAGTAGTCCCGAGCTCCTTCAGCGTCTGGGTGCAGGCGGCGAGCACGTCCCTCTTCCGGAGGTGGGTGTACCAGACCTTGGAGGTGATGAAGAGCCGCTTCCGGTCGTGCCCCTTGATGGCGATGCCTATCTCACGCTGGTTGCCGTAAATCTCCGCTGTGTCGATGTGGGTGTAGCCGAGCCGGAGGGCTAACTGGACCGCCTCAACGCCCCCCTTCCCCTCCAGCTGCCACGTGCCGAGGCCGAGGACCGGCATCTTGACGCCGTTCTTCAGCGTGATAGAGGGTATCATGAGGAAGGGAAGCGGGCAGGATTCAAATTCTTTTTCCTTTATCTCCCCTAGGGAGCTTTCCTCAATCTTTTTAAGGGGGGTTGCGGGATTAATGGTGGCTACCGAGGTGGTCCCATGGCGCGACTCGTGAGGCATGCGGCGCACGGCCCGCAGCAGGTCGGGGAGAAGTGGGTCTGCATGTGCGGCCTGAGCAGGAGCAAGCCGTTCTGCGACGGCAGCCACAAGCGGACGAAGGACGAGGACGACTCCAAGCTCTACGTCTACGACGAGGAGAAGCGGGTGGAAGTGAAGTAACCGTCAGGATCGGGCTGCCAGGGCGACGACGAACCCTGCTCCGAGGACGTACTCCTCTTCCACGACGCCGTATCCCGCTTCCGTGAGCTCCGCGAGCACCCCCTCAACAGAGCCGCAGTAGAGATACGAGTGGAGCAGCGTCTTGTCGACGTCGCAGAGGATGACGCGCCGCTCGCCAGGGGAGAGCTCCCGGCGGCGGAGCACCCGCCTCTCGGCGTCGACCGCATAGTAGAGGCCTTTCTGCTCGTCGAGCAGGAACGTCCTGCCGAGCCTGCCCATCGTCTCCCCATACCCTATCGCCAAGATGCTGGACGAGACGACGCGCGCCCCTTTCACCGGGAGATGCGTCTCATACTCGGGGGTGTACCACATCCTGAGGCCGGGGGTCCGCGAGCTGATGCGCGAGAAGCTCCATTCGAAGATGCTCAGGTAGGTGCCTGTCTCCAGGAGCTCCACCACATCCTTCTCCGCTGGCTTGAGCGTCTGGCGATGGTAGAGTGTCATGGGCAGAAGGGAAGGCGGCTGGGCTCTTATCTTTTTCGCTTATCCGCCCGCGATCAGCCCGACCGCCTTCAGCCCGTCGATGAAGAGCTGCGCTGCGACGAAGGTGAGGAGGAGCCCCATCACCCTGCCGATCACCTTGAGGCCGATCTGCCCGAGCACGCGGTGCATCTCCTCGCTCAGGGAGAGGATGACCCAGCTGATGAGGAGGACAGCGAGCAGCGCGGCGATGACGACGAGGGCGCCTGCGTTGTCCGGGTGGGAGAAGAGCATCGTGGCGGCGATCGCTCCCGGCCCCGAGAGGAGCGGGATGGCGAGGGGCGTGACTGAGATGTCCTGCTTCTCCATGGCCTCCTTCTCCTCGTGCTCCGTCGTCTCCGTCCGCGAGACCCGGCCGTAGAGCATCTCCATGCCGATGCCGAAGAGGAGGATGCCGCCGGCTATCCTGACCGCGCCGGTGCTGATCTTGAAATACTCGAGCAGCGACCTGCCGATGACGGCGAAGAAGGCGAGGACGAGGAAGGCGACGATGCAGGCCTTGAGGACCATCTTCCGTCGCTCCCCCTTCGTGTTCTCCTTCGTGATGTAGAGGAAGACCGGGACAGCGGCGACAGGGTCGACGATCAGGAAGAGGTTGAAGGCCACGGTCGCGAAGAGGAGGGGGGTGAAGGCCATGGCGAGAGATAGCGAAGCCCTTCTTTATAAATATACTGCCCCTTGTAGAGTGATGTTGAATCCGGCGTATAGTTGTTTTCCAAGCATTTTTATTCCGATAATTAATGTTGGCATCTCATGACCCTCACCCTCGGCCCGCTCCGGCTCAAGAACCGGTACCTCCTCGCGCCGATGGAGGCTGTCAGCGACGTCGGCTTCAGGAGGCTCTGCTTCTCCCTCGGCGCCTCCATGACGTTCACGGAGATGGTCCGCGGCGCAGCCTTTGTGCGCGGGAACAGGGCGACCCTTGACCTGGCCGACACGTACGATGAGGAGACCCTCACAGGCGTCCAGTTCATCACGAAGGGTCCCGATGAGCTCAAAAAAATAGTGGATAAGCTCTTCGAACTGCAGAAACAACCCGCCTATGCTCATCTCAGGAACGTGAAGGCGATCGACCTGAACTTCGGCTGCCCGAGCGAGGATATTATCAGCGTCGGGCTCGGGCCGGCGATGCTGAAGCGGACCGCGCGGATGGAGGAGATCTTCAGGACGCTCAGGGCGACAGTCAAGGCGCACGACGAATCGGTCGCGATAGGGGTAAAGCTGCGACTAGGGCTCAGCCGGATTGAGCAGGAACACGGAGTGGTGTACCGCCTCGCCACGGCCATCAACGAGAACCTTGATTACATCACTGTCCACGCGAAGCACGCCGGGCAGCGCGGCAGCGAGCCGGCGGACTGGGACGCGCTGAAGGAGCTGAGAAAAGGGATCACCATCCCCTTTATCGGCAATGGCGGCGTGTACAGCGCCGACGACGCGCGGCGGATGCTCGCGGAGACGAAGGTCGACGGTGTGATGGTGGCGCGCGGCGCGATCCAGAATCCCTGGATCTTCCGGGCGCTCGTCGGCGAAGGAGAGGAGTTGCCGACGAGCGCCGAAGTCGAGGCGTCCTGGAAGGAGTACAAGGAAATTACGGCGGTCCACCGCACAAAGCAGAAGTACTTCGACTTCCACGAGGAGAACTTCAGGAGATTGCTGGACGAGGCGAAGGCGAGGACAATCTAGAAAAAAGGCGACTTTCGATTTCCGTCACTCCCTAATCTCCAAACGTCTCTTTCCCCCTACAAGGCATTCCCTCTTCAGCTGCGCCAGCGCCGCGCGGAACTTCCCGTCATCCTCCTCGTCTGGAGCTATCCGCCTGAAGAGTTCCCGTTCCCCGAGGCCCGCGTCCTGCGCGAGCGCCTTGAGTATCTGCCCGCGCCACCAGCGGTTGCTGTGCAGGAAGGGTGCCTGCCGCGTCTTTTCGCGCAACGACTTCTCGTCGGGGTGCTCGCCTTTGGACTTGCAGTCCTTGCAGACAGGACATTTTGTGCACGCAGGGTTCGTCGTCGTGCAGACAATGCTGCCGAGATCCATCAGCGCGTTCCCCCAGTCGCGCGCCCGCTCTGAAGGGAATGACGACGAGAACACTTCCTCAATTTCTTTTTTTGTTATACTAATTTTATTTTTTGAGAAATAGATTCTTCTCATTATACGTTCTACGTTGACGTCGACGCACATCCCTGACGTGTTATATGCAAATACCATAATCGCGCCGGCAGTGTATGGCCCTATTCCTGGAAGTCTCTTGAGTTCCTCTTCCTCATCGGGGAGGTTGCCGTCGTGCTGTTCGACAAGAAGCTTAGCCAGGGCGTGAAGCCTTACGGCACGGTTGTTGTAGCCAAGGCCGGACCAGAGACGAAGGACGTCGGCCCGGGAGGCGCGTGCCAGCGCCTTCCAGTCAGGGAACGCCCTGAGCCACGCCCCGTACTTCGGGATGACCCTGTCTACCTGCGTCTGCTGGAGCATCACCTCCGAGACGAGTATCCTGTAGGGGTCACGCGTCTTCCGCCAGGGGAGGTCGCGGCGGTTCTTCCCGTACCATGAAAGGAGCGCTTCCTGGAACGACATCGGCGACGGGGGCGGGGCGTGGTTTTTATTGGTTTGTTTTAGTAGTCCTCCACCACAATAATCTTTAAAACCGCCCCGAAAACCACAAGAGGAGGGGCGCAGGAGTGTATGACCATCTGAAGGCGGCGGACCCGGCTGTCTACGCCATCATGCAGCGCGAGCTCGCGCGCCAGCGGGAGGGGGCGGAGCTGATCCCGAGCGAGAACATCGTCTCCCTCCCCGTCCTTGAGGTTCTCGGCTCGGTCTTCACGAACAAGTACAGCGAGGGCTATCCCGGCAAGAGGTATTACGGCGGCAATGAGCACATCGACGAGGCAGAGACGCTCGCGATCGAGCGCGCCAAGGCCTTGTTCGGCGCCGAGCACGTCAACGTCCAGCCCCTCTCAGGGAGCCCGGCCAACATGGCAGTCTACTTCGCGCTGATGGAGCCCGGCGACAAGCTGATGGGACTCAGGCTCGACCAGGGCGGGCACCTGACGCACGGCCACCCGGCCAGCTTCAGCGGAAGATACTACACGATCGTCCCCTATGAGGTCGATAAGGAGACGGAGATCTTAAACTACGGTGCTATTGAGGAGTTGGCCATCAAAGAAAAACCCAAAATCATCCTGGCAGGGTTCACCGCCTACCCTCGCGCCATCGACTGGAAGCGGTTCCGCGCCATCGCCGACAAGTCCGGCTCCCTCCTCATGGCCGACATCAGCCACACCGCAGGCCTTATCGCGGGCAAGGCGCTCGAGAACCCGGTGCCGCACTGCGACGTCGTCACCACGACGACGCACAAGACGCTCCGCGGCCCACGAGGAGCCATCATCATGTGCAAGGAACGGTTCGCGAAGCAGATCGACAAGGCGGTCTTCCCCGGCCTGCAAGGCGGGCCGCATGAGAATGTCATCGCAGCCATCGCCGCCGCGTTCAACGAGGCGCTGAAGCCTGAATTCCAGCAGTATGCGAAGCAGGTCATCAGCAATGCGAAAACTCTCGCTGAAACCGTCAAAGGACGAGGATTGCGGCTGGTCTCTGGCGGCACCGATACCCACCTTATCCTCGCCGACGTCCGTTCGTTCCACATCAATGGCAAGCAGGCGGAGGCCGCCTTGGAGAAGGCCGGCATCTACGTGAACAAGAACGCCATCCCGTACGACCCGGAGAAGCCCTTCGTCGGCTCGGGAATCAGGATGGGCACGCCCACGCTCACCAGCAGAGGCATGAAGGAGATGGAGATGAGAATCATCGGGAACAATATCATCGACGTTCTTGAACATCACGATGATGAGGGGTTCCTGGAGAGGACGCGCGCGGAGATCGTCGCGCTCTGCGCGAGGTTCCCAATCTATCCGGAGCTGAGGCTCTAGGTGACTGCGATGAAGCAATACCTCGACATGCTCAGGCACATCCTCGAGCAGGGCAAGGAGAAGGATGACAGGACCGGGACCGGGACGATCAGCGTCTTCGGCTACCAGACACGATACAATCTCAGCGAGGGGTTCCCGCTGCTCACGACGAAGAAGGTCTACCTCCGCGGCATCATCCACGAGCTCCTCTGGTTCCTCTCAGGGAGCACGAACATCAAGCACCTCGTCAGGGACAACGTGAACATCTGGAACGAGTGGCCCTTCCAGAAGTACCTCGAAAAGAACGGACTGGAGACGGAGTTCCCGATGTATTCGGACAGGTGGAGGGAGAAGCTCGCCTGGTTCGTGGAGCAGGTGAAGACCGACGACGCGTTCGCGGACGCGTGGGGCGACCTCGGCCCTGTGTACGGGAAGCAGTGGCGGGCCTGGGAAGGGGCTGACGGCGAGACCTACGACCAGATCGCCGAGGCCATCGGGCAGATAAGGAAGAGCCCGCACTCGCGCCGCATAATCGTCTCTGGCTGGAACGTCGGGAGCATCATGCGTCTCA
>Ga0315275_10001570_pt1 | contig 20243 bp, 11 predicted proteins | sample YL17G03_0_MG_FD_205557 | JGI IMG/M metagenome (GOLD analysis project Ga0315275, IMG submission 205557) | Sediment microbial communities from Yellowstone Lake, YNP, Wyoming, USA - YL17G03_0 | ecosystem: Environmental > Aquatic > Freshwater > Lake > Sediment | place: USA: Wyoming | collected...
TCGTGATGAAAACCGAACCCGCGGTGAGGGATGTGCTCCAAGCCGAACCGGCGGTGGAGGGTGTTCTGGAAACGGAACCCGTGGCCACCGATCAACCGGACACACGGGAGAGCACGCCGCTCCGCCCGCGGGACCGCTCGGTGGAGTTCGAGAACGTCACCTTCGCGTACGACGCCACGTCCGGGCGGGCGCCGGTTCTCAAGGACCTGAGCTTCACCGTCCGAGACGGCGAAACGGTCGCCGTCGTGGGTCCCACGGGCTCGGGGAAGTCGACGCTCGTTTCTCTCATCCTCCGTCTCTACGAGCCCCAGAGCGGGCGCGTGCGTGTCGGCGGGGTGCCGGTGGAGAAGATCCCGCTCTTCGAACTGAGGTCGCTCATCGGGCTCATCCCCCAGGACATTTTTCTTTTCTCCGACACCATCGCCGAGAACGTGGCGTTCGGCGTCGCGTCGCTTGCCGAGGAGGATCTCGGCCGTCTGACCCGTCTGGCCGCGATCGACGAGGAGATCCAGGGATTCCCCGCGAAGTACGAGACGGTCCTCGGCGAACGGGGGATAAACCTCTCCGGCGGACAGAAGCAGCGTGTGGCGATCGCCCGCGCGCTCGCCAAGGACCCCGCGATCCTCATCCTCGACGACGCGCTTTCGAGCGTCGACACCGACACGGAGGAGAAGATCCTGCGTTCCCTCAGAGAAGAAATGAAAAAGCGGACGGCGGTTCTCATCTCTCACCGCATCTCGACCGTCAGAGACGCGGACCGGATCCTCGTTCTCGACGACGGACGGCTCGTCGAAGAGGGCACGCACGAGGATCTGATCGAGCGCGGCGGTCTCTACGCCGACATGTTTCACAAACAGCAGATCATGTACGACCTGGAGAGGAGCTAGGGGTTGGAGTTCTTCAACGAAGACGAACTGGCCGCCAAGTCGTACGACCGGACGGTGATGAAGCGGATCCTCGGGTACCTCAAGCGGTACAAGGGTCTCGTGGCGCTCAGCCTCGGGCTGCTCCTTCTCGAGTCCATCTTTCAGATCGCTCCGCCGTACCTGGTGAAGATCGCGATCGACAGGTATATCGCTCCGGGTTCGCCGCTCGAGACGAGCGCCCGGTACGCGGGTTTGGCGACGATCATCGGCGTGTTCCTCGGGATTCTCTTCGTGTCGTTTCTCGCCAGCTACATCCAGGACTTGACCATGGCGACTGTGGGCCAGCGGGTGATGTACGACATGAGGATGCAGATCTTCCGTCATCTCCAGCGAAAAGAGGTGGCGTATTTCGACAAGAACCCCGTCGGACGGCTCATGACCCGGCTCACGAACGACGTCGAGGTCTTGAACGAGATGTTCACCTCGGGGGCTGTCGCGATCTTTCTCGATGCGTTCACCCTCCTCGGGATCATGGTTGTCCTCTGCTACCTCAACCTCCGTCTCGCGCTCGTGACCTTCATCGTGCTCCCGCTTCTTTTCGTCGTGGCGGCGGTCTTCCGCGAAAAGGTGCAGACGAGCTACCGGAGAGTGAGAAAATGCATCGCCGCAGTCAACGCGTTTCTCCAGGAGAACATCACGGGGATGAGCGTCGTCCAGGTTTTTGGACGTGAGCGGGCCCAGTTCACGAAATTCGCCCGGACCAACAGGGATCTCTACAACGCCCACATCGACTCGATCATCGCCTATGCCTGGTTTTACCCCGTCATCGAAATCCTGAGCGCGGTTGCGATCGCGCTCATCCTCTGGTTCGGCGGCCAGGACGTGGTCGCCGGCACGATCACGTTCGGTTCTCTCGTGGCCTTCATCCAGTACGCCCAGCGGTTCTACCGCCCCATCAGCGACTTGAGCGAAAAGTACAACATCATTCTCTCCGCGATGGCCTCGGCCGAGCGGATCTTCGAGCTTCTCGATAACGAGCCGGGGATACAGGACCCGCCCGTTCCAAAGCCGATCCCGCGCGAGCCCGCCCGCGTCACCTTCGACCATGTGAGCTTTGCCTACAACCGCGGGGAAGAGGTGCTCGACGATATCAGCTTCACCGTCGAGCCCGGAGAGAAAGTGGCGATCGTCGGGTACACCGGTTCGGGGAAGACGACCATAATCAGCATTCTCTCCCGTCTCTACGACGTGGAAAAAGGCCGGATTCTCATCGACGGCACCGACATCCGCGAGTTCGCGCAGAGGGACCTCCATCGGTACATCGCCACGGTCCTCCAGGATGTCTTTCTTTTTTCGGGCGACGTGGCGTACAACATCCATCTCGGAGACCCGAGCGTGAGCGATGAGAAGCTCCGCCGCGTGGCGCGGTACATCAACGCCGAGAAATTCATCGAGAAACTCCCCGCCGGGTACGCGGAGAGAGTCGGCGAGAGGGGGCGCACCCTCTCCGTCGGGGAGCGGCAGCTCCTCTCGTTCGCAAGGGCGCTCGTCTACGAGCCAAAGATCCTCGTCCTCGACGAGGCAACGTCCAGCGTCGATACCGATACGGAGTACCTCGTCCAGGACGCCCTTCAGAAGTTCATGGCGGGCCGGACCTCGATCGTCATCGCCCACCGGCTCTCCACGATCCGTCACGTCGACCGCATCATCGTCCTCCACAAGGGGAGGATCGTCGAGGAGGGCACCCACAGGGATCTCCTCGCCCGGGGCGGTCTCTACTCGAACCTTTACGAACTCCAGTACAAGGACCAAGAGAAAAAGATGGACTGAAATGTCCGTTCTGGTATGCTTGGCGGCAAATGCGAACCATCGACGTTGTCCTTGAAACGCTCGCCCATTTCGTCAGGCAGGAGGGTGGTCCACCCCCGGGAATACCCGTCCGTGTCGAACCTGATTTCGAACGGAAACTCGTCCGGCTCTGCGAACGGCACGCGCTCTCTCCGCTCGTCCTCGATTCGCTCCAGAAGCTCGCGCTCGAGCCGGCGCTCTCCAAGATTGCGTTCGAACGGTTGAAAACGCTCTCGAACACAGCCGGGGCGCGAAACGAGCGGTTCCTGGCCGCGCTGCGTGCCCTCTCGCGCCGCCTCCGGGAAAGGCGCGTCCCGTGTCTCCTCGTGGATGACATCCTCGCCGCTCTCAAACTCTACCCCCGCCACCGTCTCCGCCCCATCGAGAGTCTCGACGTCCTCATCCACGAGGGCGATTGGGACACCTTCGTCGACGCGTGCCGGTCCATCGGGTTCAAACGGGATCCCCGGGACCCCTCATTTCTCGACGGCACCGAGGCGATGCTCTATCACCAGTACTTCTCGCCGTGCGCGCTTCGAGGGGACAAAGGGGTCACGCTCGGCGTGAAGTTTCGTCTGGTCGACGTGGGGCATCCTCCGGGGAACGAAACCGCGTGGCTCCAGGGGAAGAGGCTGGGCCGCGATATCGAGGCGATGAGAGTGAGCTACGAAGACCAGCTCGTACGTTCGTGTATAGGGTTCAGCATGACAGGTTTCGGGAAACTTCTCCACGCGGTGGATGCCGGGCGGATCATCGCGCGGCACGGTGACGCGCTCGACTGGTCGTACATCGAGAAGGTGGGGCGCGATCGCGCGTTCTATCCCGCGCTTTACTTCTCGTGCGAGGCCGTGATGAACATGTTCCGCTTCCCGTCGAAGACCCGGGTCCTTCCTCACCCGTCTAAGACGCGGCAAAAAATCTTCGAGATGTTTTGGCGCCCGGGACGCCTGGGATCTCTCGCCGATCGCCCCGTGAGCCTCCGCCGATACCGGTTCTGTCTGCTCGAGAACGGCACGTGGGCGGAGCGGTCCAAGCTCGTGGCGAACGTGCTGGCCCCCCGGAAAGAGTGGGTGTCCGGGTTCTTCGACCGTCCGTCGCGACCCTGGCTGCGGTGGAAGTTCACGCTCCTCGCCCTCACGAACCGGCTCGGATTACCCATCGCCGACGCCAAGGTACTGCCGCAGAAGTGAAACCCCGCATGGTCGTCGATACACGGGGGCTCTTTTGCCCCATGCCCGTTATCAAGACCTCCGACGCACTCAAGAACCTCGATCCAGGAAGCATCGTCGAGGTCATCTCCGACGACCCGGCGATCGAGTTCGATCTGCCCGCGTGGTGCAAGAGCAACGGCCACACGATCTGCCGCTCGGAAAAACAATCGGGCGTGTACCGGTATTTCGTGGAGAAACGAAGGGATGTGGGGGATTAAGGCGGGTACGCCGTTGAGCTTGCCGCTGCGGGTGGCGGCCACGGGCGCCCACGCCCGCGCAGAGCTGTAGCGAGCACGGCCATGGGCGGATGGCCGACAGGACCCGCGGGACCCGCGGCGGGAAGCCGAGCGAAGTGGAGCGAGGGCCCGCAAGGACCCCTCCACGACGCTACTCTAAGGAATTCCGTACTAGAACAACCGCTCTGCTCTGTTGGGTTTAAACGGGGCGGATTTCCCGAGGCACACCGTCTCGTTCTGAATTCTCGCGTCGAGAAGTCCCACGAGACATGCGTTTTTCAACTTATCGAATGAACCCATCTCCGCCGGCGGAACGGGTTCCTTGGATGGGAGCTGGATCGTCCTCGGGTTGACAAACGCGCCGTTCGTCTTGATGCGGTAGTCGAGGTGCGGGCCTGTCGAAACTCCCGTCGATCCCACGTACCCGATGACCTGTCCTTGCGAGACTCGTGCGCCCGCGCGAACCCCCTTGCCGAAACGCGAGAGGTGGAGGTAGTAGGTCTCGTACCGGCTGTTGTGCCGGATCTTGATGTAATTCCCGTTGCCCGCCTGCCGTGTGGCTTCCGCCACCGTACCGTCTCCCGTCGCGCGGATCGGTGTGCCGTAGGGCGCGGCGTAGTCGACGCCCATGTGGGGTGCGTAGTGTCTTTTCACCGGGTGGAACCGGTGGTAGCTGAAGTTCGACGACACACGCGAGAATTCGAGCGGGGCGCGGAGGAGCGATTTCTGGAGCGACTTGCCCTGCGCGTCGAAGTAGTTCGTGAGCCCGTCCTTCGATTGATAACGGAACGCGTTGTGCTCGTGTCCCTGGCAAACGATACGCGCGGCGAGCACATCCCCCAACTGGGTTCGGCCGTTCTCGTACACCTTTTTCTCGTAAAGGATGGAAAACGTATCGCCTTTCCGTATGTCCTTGAAGAAGTCGATGTCCCACCCGAAAATCGCCGCAAGACGATTGGCGAGTTCGGGATCGGCGTCCAACCCTTGAAGCGACATAAAAATCGACTGGTTGATCACCGCCTGTGTGACAAAGCGTTCGTACAGAAAGGGGATCGTGTCGATGCGGGTCTGGTACGTCGCTCCGACTTTCGCGACGTTGAGGATCTTCTCCTGGTCGACGATGAACTTGAGACTGTCGAGCCCACCCTGCCGGTCCGCATAGATCGAGTACTTCTGACCGGGTTGGACCTTCTTGAAATTGAAAATATGACGTGTCGCCTGGACGAGGTTCTGTATATCGAGGGGCGAGACTCCCGCCTTCTGCATCTCGACAAAGAACGGTTTCCCACGCGAGATCGTTCCGTGGACCACGTTGTCCGACTCGGCAGCATCCCGGCCGAACCAGCTGGGCTTATCCTGCCGGACCCGCTCTCCCGAAACGGTCTCCTTGTGACCTTGCCCCCTCCCGGAGGAGAGGTTTGGGGTTTCGGATACCTTCAAAGGGGGAAACAGGGCGTCTTTTGCCGCAAAGACCGCAAACGCTGCAAGAACAATCGCGATAGGGAAATACTTTCTCATGTCTCCTTGTGTGGCTGTCGCCTGGTTTTACGCCGAACCTCCGCAGGGGGGTTGCAAGGAAAGTACCAGGATGTTTACCAGAGGCCGGGAATCGTGGCAAGCGAAATCTTTGAGGCCCCCGGCTGGCTAGCTCGTTGGGAGAAAAGGGGTTCGGCGGGAAGATCTTACGGCCGACGGGGCTTCGAGAGATGGCGGAGTGCCAGGCGGGGGTCTGTGTTAGAATCGGCCATCGGTTCGGCGGCGCGATAAAGCGCGCGCGTGTCGGGCAAAACGTAGGGCGAAAACCGTGGTGCGTGATATTTCAAGGGGTTACGAGCCTGTGATCAATGAACTCATCGAAGCCGTCCACCTCGAACAGCGGCGGATCGAGGATCCGCGAAACCGCACCCGCTACTTCATCTTTGGCAAGATCGACGAAAGGGAAGAGGAAGACGGGATCATCTTTGTTTTCCAGCACGCACCCGACCGTGTGCTCCGCGACGCCCGCTACGCCGGACCCCGCCAGGAAGAACGTCTCTTCAAGGTGGGGGGTGTCTTCCTCCCCGGGTTCATGACGCTCGCCTCGAACGGCGTCGCCGTCGGTTTCGGGTTCGAGGAAATCGCCTACCATGATCTTACCCCCGAACGCGTCGCGCGGACGGCCGAGAGCGGGCTCGAGTACGTCATGGACAACCGCGACCTCAACCGGTACCTCGGCGATTTTCTCGAAGCGCGAAGAGATGTCGCGAATCCTCTTCTGTCGGAGGTCCTGGTCAGTCGTGAAGCGGCGCCCATCCGGTCCGTGGCGGCGGCGGCCGGTTATCCCGATCTCAACCCGTCTCAGCACCGCGCGATCGAGAAAGTTCTCTCGCAGAGGGTCACCTTTATCTGGGGTCCTCCGGGGACGGGAAAAACGAAAACCCTGGCCGCCGTCGCTGCCTCGCTCGTCGCGGCGGGGAAACGCGTCCTTCTCTCGGCGCTTTCCAACATGGCTCTCGATCAGCTGCTGCTTGCCACGGTCGATCGCCTGGGACCCGCGGCCGGCGGCATCTCGATCGCGCGCACCGGAAGCCACATGGATCCGGCGGCGGAGCCGTACAGCCGGCGGGCGTTCGATGCGGCGCGGTTCGCCGCAACACGAAAGCGCCGCGCGTGGAACGGACACGTTGAGGGGGCCAACCTCGTCGCCGCGAACTTCACTATGCTCACCTATCCCCACGGGGCCTACCCGGGTGTTTTTGACTACGTCATCGCCGACGAGGTGTCCATGGCGAACATACCAAGCCTCGTTGCGGCGACGTACTACGCAACGACGGGTGTCGCCTTTGGCGGAGACCCGTTTCAGCTCCCGCCCATCTACCCGGACGACGCCGAGATCCCAAACGACTGGTACCGGGAGAATGTTTTTGAGATCGCGGAGGTTCGCGACCGCCACGATCCGCGTGTCGCGTTTCTCGACACACAGTACCGTATGCAAAAGGAAATCGGCGATCTCGTGAGCGATCTTTTCTACGGCAACGAGCTCAAGACCGGGACAACACCTCAGCCGGTTTTGCCGGCATTCGGTGCGCGTGTCGTCTTCATACAAAGCTCGGGACGCGTCGAATACTCCGAGGCGCTCGCGGAGGAGGTCGAGGAGGAACGCCGGTTCAACGAACCCCACGCCGCCGACGTTGTGGGCGCGGTGGTCTCGCTCCTCGGCGCGGGTGTGAAGGGTTCCGACATCGGGATCATCACGCCCTACAACGCCCAGGTCGTCACGATCGCGGGGAAACTCCGCGCCGTCCTCGGCGACCGCCACAAGGCGCTCAAACAGATCAAGGTCTCGACGGTTCACTCGTTTCAGGGGCAGGAGCGGCGGGCGATCGTCGTCGATTTCACGGATGACAACGTGCGGCCGACACGGCTCACGGCGAAGTGGGAGCTCATTAACGTGGCTCTTTCGCGGGCGAAGGAGCAGCTCGTGATCGTGGGGAACCGGAGCTATATCACCAATGAGGAGTTCTTTGATAGGGAGGAGATCGGGATCTTCAAGAGAATGCTGGGTCATGCGGCGATTGTGGCGTGACCTCGTGTTCCCCTGACCTCGTCGACCCTTCCGTCGCGGACCACAACCACGAGGGCCATTCCCTCTCCAACGCCCCTTCAGCCAAACCCCCGCCTCATCGGCACGGCAAATGCCCCCCTTCCAAGAGCTGTCACACGACTCTTCACACGGGAGGACTCCGCCATGCGTTACATACTCGTCGTCGCCGCCGTCGTCTGTGTGCTGGTCTACATCTCCTTCTCCCAAGCGCCCGCCGAGGAGAACATACAGAACTGCGTCGTCGAAATCTCCGCGACCTCGTACGCCCACGATTTCTCCGAGCCGTGGAAGATGTTGTCGAAGGAGAGTGGCATAGGATCCGGCTGCATCATCGAGGGTCAGCGGATTCTCACCAATGCCCATGTCGTGGCCAACCACACGTTCATCGAAGTCCGGCGCGCGGGGCAGTCGCAGAAATTCACCGCGGAGGTCGAGGCGGTATCTCACGAACTCGAACTGGCGCTTCTCAAAGTGAGCGACGATTCCTTTTTCGACGGCGTCCGCCCGCTCGAGATCGGAGGCCTTCCCCGCATGGGGGAGGAAGTTGCGGCGTACGGCTTTCCAACCGGCGGAACCCGTATGACGGTGACAGAAGGGGTTGTGTCGCGGATCGATCGCCTAGCGTATGCGCATTCACTGTCGGTGAACCTGGTGTGCCAGATCGATGCGGCCATCAACCCGGGTAACAGCGGCGGCCCGGTCGTGTCGAAGGGCAAAATCGTCGGCCTTGCGTTTCAGGGTGAATCCAAGGGCGAGAATATCGGATACGTCGTTCCCGCGCCGGTGATCGAACACTTTCTGACGGACATTCGGGACGGCCGGCACGACGGTGCTCCGGACCTGCCGTTGGTATGGCAGAATCTTGAGAACCCCCAGATACGCGAGTACTACGGGATGACCGGCGATCAGTCAGGCGTATTGGTGAACACTCTCCCGCAACACTTCATGGGGGAGCATCTGCTCGAACCCAAAGACATTATCCTCGCCGTGGACGGGTGCGAGGTGGCGAACGACGGCACGGTCGAGCTGAGAAACGGCGAGCGCATCGGATTCGAATACTGCATCGAGCGGAAGCAGCTCAATGAAACGATCTCGTTCGACGTCCTCCGTAAGGGTCACGTTCTTACGCGAGAGGTCGTGCTCGACATCCCTAAGTTCTCCGGTAATTATCTTGTCCCGCGGCTTCAGTTCGAAACGCCGCCAACCTACTACGTGCTCGGCGGGCTCGTTTTCTCGCCCCTCACGATGGACTATCTTTCGTGCTTTGATGAGGTGCCGTCGTACCTCGAGTCGTATTACAAGGCGGCGAGTGAATTCAAGACCGCGGACACGTCCGATGTCGTGGTGCTCATCGGTTTTCTCTCGGACGAGGCGAATACGGGCTATGACGAGTTCGAAGACCAGGTGGTTTCAGAAGTCAACGGGCGGAAGATATCGGGGATGAAGGACTTCGTCCGTGCGATCGAAGAACACGAGGGCGAGTATCACCGGATCATTCTCGAGCCCTACGGGGAAGAAATCGTCCTGTCGAAGACGAAGCTCGCGGAGCGGAACCAGGCGGTTCTCACGACGTACGCTGTGCCCGCGGACCGGTCGGCGGATCTGGGGTCGTCGGTGCCGCAGACGGTGGCGTCGAAGAGCGCCAGCGGACAAAACTGATCGTGCTATAGAAGCCGCTGGCCTCGAGCGGGCCGGGAATCACTTCAAAAGAACGAGCTTTCTCGTCAACCCCTGCTCGCCCCCGACGGTGAGCCGCGCGAAGTACACTCCGCTCGCGAGCGGCGCGCCGTTGTCGGTCGTCGCTTTCCACACGGCTTCATGCACACCCGGCGAAAGGTCCCGGTCGACGAGTGTCGCGACGCGGCTGCCCGCAACACTATAGATCTTGAGCGTCACGCGGACGGGCTGCTGGCTGCCCTGCAGCGCCCCCACCGTGTACGGAATCCGCGTCACCGGGTTGAACGGGTTCGGGTAGTTTGCCCCGAGACGCGACGCGAGGACCGGCGTATCGCCGACTGCGGTGAGATCGTCGATCGTGATGCTCCGCGTCAAGCTCCAGAGACTCACCTGGCTCTCGGCGTCACGCGCGCGGACACGATATGTGAACTCCGCCACCTCGTCCGGTGTGATCGCAAGAGAGGTGTCCGGGAGCGCGCTCGCCACGAGCGTCTTCTCCTCGTACGTCGGCACAGGACCGGGCAGATCGATGTAAATTCCTTCTTCGACCGTCCCCTGGTCGGTGACGTAGTTGAAACGAACTTCGAGATCCGTTCCGAGGAACTGTGTCAAAGGGAAGATGCCGAGAACCCACCCCGAGCTCGCCCCCGTGATCCCGTTCCCACGGTTGGTTCCATTCGGGTTGGAGTTCGTTGTTATATTCCCCGGGACGGTCTGCCAAATGCGCCCGCCGTCGGTGCTCACCTCGAGATAGGCGTAATCCCAACCGTTCTCGATGTTGTACCACACGCGGGTCCTGAGGGAATCGGTGTCCACCGTTACACGGTAAAACGTGGCCATGCGGAGCGTGTGAGACGAGAGGTTCACCATTCCCGAATAATAGCTCCCCGTGCCTTCGTACTTCCGCGCCGTTGAGACGGTGAATCCGTCGTAGGCCCAAAGATCCGACAAAACATTTGCCGGGTCCTGAGCGAGCGAGCCCAGGTTCTTGTACTCGACGACGTCGTAGCCGGTCGCGGGGTTCAGGTCGGACGGCACGCTCGAAGACCAGCTGAGCGTGTAGTACGGATAGTCCGACTGGTCGATTGCGTATTGTGTCGGTTGTGCTGGGGGGATCACACGGTACGGGTTGTCGGCGAAGTGGAGGACATCCATGTTCATCGGAAGGAGAAGGTCGAACGTCGGCTGTATGTACGACTCAGCCGGGGCAAAGCCCCCTTGCCCGGAGTTGTTCATCTCCGCTGTGAAGCAGAAGAACCTCTCCTTCGTGACCGTGTCGCCGTACGCCCAATCGTCCGAGCCTCCGTTGACCGTGTAGAGCAGACTCGGAGAAGTCCCCGCTTCGTACCCGTTCCCCGATGTGAGCGAGTCCGCCATCGCGACAAAGACATCGTGATCGGGCGTATAGAGCAGCGCGTAGTCCCAGGGGAACAGAAAAAGCTCTCCGTAGCTGTGAAAGGAGAGGCCGAGTGTGATATGGCGACCCGCGCAGAAGTTCCGTATCGCCTGTGTCTCGTACTCGGAAAACGCCGAGGCGCCTCGGTAAATGGGGCTACTCGGAGTCGGTGACGAACCGCTGTTGTCGTATCCCCACAGATACCCGTAGTTCCGGTTGAGGTCGACGCCGTAGCTCGCATCGTAGTTGCGCCGGCGGTTCTTCCTCCACCAGTTATCCGAGTTGGGGTCGGAGTGATTCTGCTGAACGTAATACTGACCGTCGGGGTTGACCATCGGCGCGATGAAGATCTCGCGGCTGTCCACCATCGCCGTCACATCCGGGTCGGTCCCATAGTGGGCGAGGAGATACTCGGCGAACATGAGGGGGATATCGACGGTCATGAGCTCACGCGCGTGGTGGTTTCCCATATAGAGCACTTCGGGCTCGTTTTCATCGACGGTGACGTTGTCCGAGATCTTGAGGACGTATATGTTCCGGCCCTGTCCGCTCTGTCCCATCGTCGAGAGATCGGCGAGCGTGGGATACGTCGTCTCGAGATTCGTGAGCGCCGTCTGCAACTCGGCGTAGGTGTGATACAGACCGAGGTTCGCATCGAGCGCGGTGGCCCCGGGGCTCACCATCCCGGGCGCGTGGATCACGGATACCGGAACCCCGAGCGTCATAAGAAAGTCGAGGTCTTTTTCCTCGGCGAGAACATCCAGATACCCACCCTTTACCAGCGCGAGAATCTCGATGTTGTGGTCAACGAGCCTTTTTTGCAGGTTTCTGTCTTTCAACGGAATCCGTACGACATAAGTGCCGGCGGCGTACGCCGCGTCGTTTCGTGTGTCGCCGCCCGAATTCTCGGTCGCCACTTGCGCGGCGGCCAGCGAAGAACCGGCGCAAATCGCGACGGCAAAACCAGTGAAAAGGGCGATGAAAACGAATGGGGAAATCCAGGAGATCACGCGTGAGCGCATGGAATCCTCCGTGATGAGTGTTGAGCGCGGATGGGTATTCGTTCCTAGTAATTATAACGCGGAGAGCCCTGGATGATCAACTCATCTTCCCAAACCACCCGCGCCGTACCATCCACTTGGCCGCCTCGAGCACGGGGGAGATGGTGAAGGCCACACCGATGACGACCGCCCAATCGGCGAGCGGCAGGAAGTACGTGCCGAATGCCCGATGGAGGAACGGGAGATAAACGATCAAAGATAGCAGCAATACCTCCCAAGCAACCGCCGCATTCAGCCATTTATTGGCGAAGGGTCGGTACAATGCCGAATGGCGGTCGGACCGGAAGTTGTACGCGTTGAAAAACTGGATCAACACGAGCGAAATGAACGTCATGGTCATCGCTTCCGAAAGGCTCCGACCGGTATTCAGCGCCCACACAAACAGACCCAGGTTGACCGCCGTCGACCAGAGCCCGCTTACCGTCATGAGGGTCACGACGGGCCGTGTGAAGATCCCGGATCGGGGGTTGCGGGGCTTTCGGCGCATGAGACCGGGTTCGTGGGGGTCGACCGCCAGAGCGAGAGCGGGCAGCCCGTCAGTGGCGAGATTGACGTAGAGGATCTGCACCGCGGTCAAGGGGAGCGGCAACCCCGCCAGCGTCGCCCCCGCCATCAAACCGATCTCTCCCAGGTTGGACGACAACAGATACATCAGATACTTCTTGATGTTTCCGAAGATCCCCCGCCCCTCTTCCACCGCCGCCACGATAGAAGCGAAGTTGTCGTCGGTGAGCGTCATCGCAGCGGCCTCTTTGGTCACATCGGTCCCGGTGATGCCCATCGCGATACCGATGTCGGCTTTTTTCAGCGCGGGCGCATCGTTCACCCCGTCCCCCGTCATCGCGACGATGTGGCCCCTCTCCTGGAGCGCCGTCACCACACGCAGCTTGTGCGCGGGTGACACGCGGGCATACACCTCGATGTTTTCCACCTCGCGCTCGAGCTCAGCGTCGCTCAATGCCTCCAGTTCCGCTCCGGTGACGACCCGGCCGGTCTTGAGCAGACCCAGCTCGCGAGCCACCGCTCGCGCGGTAAGCGGGTGATCGCCCGTGATCATCACCGGCTTGATACCCGCCTCCTCGCACCTCTGGACGGCGGCTTTGGCCTCCGCGCGCGGCGGGTCGATCATCCCCACCAATCCGAGGAACGTCATTCCGTGTTCGGCGTTTTCCAGCGTCGCGCCCGGTTTGGATGCCACGGCTAGAATCCGCAGCGCCTCACCGGCCATCATGTGGGCCGCGTCGCGAATCGCCTCCCGGCCGGCGTCGTCGAGCGGCGGTTCTCCCGCCGCCGTCAATTGACGGACACAGGACTCGAGAATGACTTCCGGCGCGCCTTTGGAGTAGGCAACGGCGGCCCCCGGACCGGCGTGGAGCGTGGTCATGCGTTTGGTTTCGGAGGTGAACGGAATCTCGTTCACGCGCGGGAATTGCGACTCGAGGTCGGCTTTGTGCAACCCGGCTTTGGCGGCCGCCACCACCAACGCGCCCTCCGTGGGATCGCCTTTGACGTGCCAGCGGCCGTCGGTCTCGTTGTGGACGATGTGCGCGTCGGAGGCAAGCGTGGCGGCCCGAAGCAAGAGTTCGAGCGGTCCAGACGGTTTGATCGCGCGGCCGTCGTGTGAGAACTCGCCGTGCGGCTCGTACCCCGCGCCGGAAACATCGAGCGTTTCCCCGGCCACAAGGATCTTACGGACCGTCATCTCGTCTTTCGTTAAAGTCCCGGTCTTGTCGGAGCAGATCACCGAGACGCTCCCCAACGTTTCGACCGCCGGGAGACGCCGCATCAACGCATGGCGCTTGACCATTCTGCGTACGCCGATCGCGAGCGAAATCGTGACCACGGCGGGCAGCGCTTCCGGCACCGCCGCGACCGCAAGCGCGATACCGAAAACCAGCATCTCGATGAAAGGCTGCCCCCGAAGCAGTCCGAGGACGACCACCACCGCCACGATCGCAAAAGCCGCCCGCCCCAGCATCTGACCGACTTTGTCCAGGTCCTTTTGCAGCGGGGTCTTGCCGGTTTCAACCGTCTCCAGCATCTGCGCGATCTTGCCGAACTCGGTGCTCATCCCCGTGGCGACGACGATCGCGCGGCCACGGCCGTACGTCGCGGCCGTACCCGCGTAGCCCATGTTCGAGCGATCGCCCAACGCCAAGCCCACGCCCGCGACGGGAGCGGTTTGTTTCTCCACTGGAACCGATTCGCCTGTGAGCGCGGACTCTTCGACCTGGAGGTTGATGGCTTCGGTCAAACGGACATCGGCGGGGATCTTGTCGCCGGCCCGCAGCAGAATGACATCGCCCGGGACGAGATCGCGCGCAGGAATCTCGACCTCATCTCCATCGCGAAGCGCGGCCGCCGTCGGCGCAGCCATCTGGCGCAGCGCCTCGATGGCGCGTTCGGCGCGGTATTCCTGGACAAAACCCAGCACCACCGCGAACAGAACGATGACGGTGATGACGATGGCTTCGACGCCGTGACCGAGGAAAGCGGAGAGCGTCGTCGCGATGAGAAGAATGATGATCAGGACATTCTTGAACTGTTCGAAAAAAATCACCCACGGCGAGATGCGGTGGGCAGCCTGGAGTTCGTTCGGACCGTGCTCCTTCAAGCGCTCATTCGCCTCCGCCTCGGTCAACCCCGCGGGGGTTGCCTCGAGGCGAGAACACACGTCTTCCTTGGAGAGCGTGTGCCAGAATGAAGCCGGCTCCTCGAGTGGTGGTTTCACAGGTGTCATGTCTCTGGTTTCTCCCGCGAGCATCCTTGGAGGCGTGCGGTCCTTGTCTGACCGGTTTTCATGGACGCGGCCCTTATGTCCTCGTGTGCTCACGCATCCGTGCGCCCATACCCCAACGCCCTCATGCGCGAGCGCCGTCCCTGCGAACTGTAAAAAGAACCCGTGCGGCTTCGATCATCAGCCATATGCTGAGGACGAGCAGGATGACCCCGCAGACACCCGATATCACGACATCGGGTTTGAGGCTGGTACGCTGTCCCAGCCCGGGTAATGCCGCGACGAACGGTTTGACCTGGATGATCAATGCCCACAGCGTAAAGACGAGCATGAAGACCATCGGGAGGATCGTAAACAGCGCCCGTTTTCCGGTGCGGATGAGCCAGATCGAGACGGCGAGAAGAGTCAGGCTCGCGAGCAGCTGGTTGCTCACGCCGAAGACGGGCCACGCCACGAGGCAGCCCTTCTCCTTGGTGAGCAGCAGAAAAGCGAGCGGCAGAGAGAGCGTGATGAATGTCGCCGCAAATGCCCCCGTCATTGACTTCCAGCCGAACAACTCCTGGAGAATGTAGCGGGCCAGACGCGTACATACGTCGAGCGTGTCGTACACGAACGTCGAGAACGCCAGAAGGGCAAAAGACAAGGCGATGTGCCCACCGACCCCCGCGATCCCCAGGTAACCCGACAGCGCCTTGGCGAAGATGAAATTGGGGTCGCTTTTCAACAGGGGATCCCCCTTGGGGAGCATCATGACCGTCGCCAGCGCGAGAACGGCCACGACGCCTTCGAGCAGCATGGCTCCGTAGGCCACGGGACGCGTGTCCGACTCCTTGGCGATCTGTTTCGACGTCGTGCCGGAGGACACGATGGCGTGGAAACCGGAACACGCCCCGCACGCCACCGTGATGAAAACGATCGGAAAAAGAAGCTTGCCGTTCGACACGCTGTGGAACCCGTCGAGGTTGAGCGCTGGGTATTGGATGCCGATACACGAGCAGCACCACTTCCCACGACTTGACGGGCACTGAGAGCAGTGTTTTGACGACGGTATCGGGAAGGGCCGTGCCCCACCAGATCACCAGCATCAAGACGGGGATGGTGACGGCTGTGGCGATCCACAGCTTCACTTTCAGCTTGTAGAGCACGACTCCCAGCGCCACGCCGAGGAAAAGATAGAGAAACGAGGTGACCGCGACCCCCGGTCCCAGGGCCGTATCCGCCGCCACGAGACTGGTGAAATCGTGAGTCCCGCCGACGAATATCGAGCCCAGGACGATCCACACCAGCGCGGGGAACCACCCGAACCAGATCCCCGCCAGGATCGGCCCCACGATGGGTCCCGCCACCGAGATGGCGGAGAAATGCTGGGCCAGAAGCATCGATTTCCGCGCGGGCACATAGTCCACGCCGTCGTTGATCTCGCAGGCGGGCGTCACGCGCGTATCGTCGAGCTGCAAGCGCCTCGTGAGGTACGCGCCATAGAATCGGTACCCCGCAGCGAGAATCACAACGGAGATGACGACGACGACGACAATCATCGGGGAAGCCCTCCAGATTACCCTCGGATCCACTTCCAAAAACGGCGACAAACCGGTCAAAGCAACGCGCACCAACTTATCACTTCAGCGGATCGGGGCCAAGCGTTTTGCCGGTTCCCGAAAAGCACTTCGGGACGACTCACTCCCGTTTTCTGGATCCGTTGATCAACTTGAGGGCTTCGAACCAGAGGATGCTGATCATTCCAGCGCCCAGACAAATCCAAAGGTCGAAGGGATGCAACACCCCGAACCCGAACAGATCGCGCAGGAATGGAACGTAGAGGACCAGTCCCAAAAAGACCATGGCACCCAGTATCACCAGCCACAACGCCGTATTGGGCGAGCGCAAGGTGGCTATGATCGTGCGCGACCACGACCGGTTGGTCATAATCAAGCCGAGGTTCGCGACGATCAGCGTCGTAAACATCAGCGCGCGCGCCTCCCGCTCCCCCTGCCCGCGGTACAGCGCAATCGCGAACACAGCCAGAACGATGAGCAAAACGCTCAGGCCCTGCATCAGACTCACCGTCAGCGTCCACTTGTTGAATAGCGGTTCTCTGGAGTTGCGCGGCCGGCGCGTCATGACGTCGGCTTCTTCGCGCTCGGCTTCGAAAACGACCGAGCAGGCCGGGTCGATGATCAATTCGAGAAACACGATGTGGACCGGCATCAGGACCAGCGGCCACTTGAAGAGCACGGGGATCAACGACATCCCCGCAATCGGCACGTGGATCGCGAGGATGTAGGCGATCGCCTTCTTGATGTTGTCGAAAATACGGCGGCCGAGTTTGACGGCCTGAACGATCGATGAGAAATCATCATCGAGGAGGACCAGCGCGGCCGACTCGCGCGCCACGTCGGTCCCGCGCCCGCCCATTGCGATCCCGATGTGCGCCGATTTCAACGCCGGCGCGTCGTTCACGCCGTCACCCGTCATCGCGACAATTTCGCCCGCTGCTTTGAGCGCGTTCACCAAACGTAATTTCTGTTCAGGGACGACCCGCGCGAAAATGTTCGCCTCTTTGATCCGCCGGCCCAGATCCTCATCGGACAGGCTGTCGAGTTCGGCGCCCGTGATGAACGTGTCGCTCGGTTTGAGCCCGATCTGCCGGGCGATATTCCGGGCTGTGCCCGGATAGTCGCCGGTAATCATCACGACGCGTATACCGGCCGTGTAGCATTCTCTGATCGCGGCGGGCACCGTCGGACGCACCGGGTCGGCGAGCCCGACGAGCCCCAGAAACTCGAACGCGAAGTCATGCTGCTCGCGCGGCAAGGCGGGGTGTTCGAAACGGGCTTTGGCGACCCCGAGGACCCGCAACCCCTCATCGGCCATCGTGCCGATGTGCCGGGAGAGTTCATCGACTTGTCTGTCATCGAGATGACAGAGATCGGCGATCGCTTCGGGCGCGCCTTTGGCGGCGATAATGTAGTCCGCACCGTCCGGCGATCTCCACACGCGCGAGAGGGAGAGCAATTGTTTCGAGAGGGGATACTCGTGGACCAGCGCCCAATCCCTGTGCAAGTGCTCGGTCTGGACCAGATACTGTTCGCCGAGTTGTTTGATCGCTTTTTCCGTCGGATCGAACGGATCGATCTGGCTCGCCAGGATGCTGAACTCCGCGAGTTCGTGAAACGTCTCCGGCATCGAGAGTGCGCCCGAGCCGTTCAAATCGTAGTACGCGCCATCCGCGAACAGCTTGCTGGCCGACATGTGGTTCAAAGTGAGCGTTCCGGTCTTGTCCACGCAGAGCACCGTGGCGGAACCGAGCGTCTCGACGGCGGGCACGCGGCGCGTGAGCACATGCTTTTGCGAGATGCGCCACGCCCCAAGGGCGAGGAAAATCGTGAGCACAACCGGAAACTCTTCCGGGAGCGTCGCCATAGCGAGCGTGATCCCCGCCAGAAACCCGTGCAGCCAGTTACCGCGCGTAAGCCCGTAGATGACGATCACCAGGACGCACAACGACAACCCGACGACCACGAGATTGCGTACCAGACGCCCCGTTTCTTTTTGCAGCGGCGTTTTTTCCGATTCGACCGTTTGCAGGGCCCTGCCGATCTTTCCGATTTCGGTGCGCATGCCGATCCCCTGCACCTCGGCGATTCCCTGCCCTTGTACGACCAGTGTGCTCGAATAAATGAACGGAAGATCGTCGCCGCCGGGAGGACCCATGGCCCCGGGGGTCGCGGCCGCCAACTTGCGGACCGGCACTGACTCTCCGGTGAGAAGCGATTCGTCGACCGAGAGGTTGAGACAGGACAACAAAATCGCATCCGCCGGCACACGGTCGCCCTCCTTTACGACGAGGACATCGCCGCGGACGACCTCGCGGCCAGCGATACGCTTTTCCACTCCATCTCGGATGACCAGGGCGCGCGGGCTGGTGAGATCCCGCAGCGCTTCCAACGCCCGTTCGGTTTTGCGCTCCTGATACAGTGTGATCCCCATGACGACGAACACAAAACCGAGGAGCATCAGCGCTTCCTGGACGTCGCCGAGGAGCAGATACAGGACGCCGCACGCAACCAGCATCAGAAACATCGGCTCTCGCACGACCGCGTACGCGATGGCAAAGATGCTCCGCCCTTTGGACGAAGGCAGCTCGTTGTAGCCTTCCTTGCGCAACCGCTCCGCGGCTTCCGTTTCAGAAAGCCCGCGGGGGTTCTCGATATCGAGACCGTAGTTCACGGGACGTTCTCCGTTGCGACCTACTTCGCGTTTCCGCTTGCTGATAACAGGGTATCTCTCATCCTGTCCATGATCGCCTGGCCGTTCTCCATCATCGGCACGACTTCGGCAAACAAACTGCCCTGCATGTTCGAAAAAAGAATCCGTGCCCGTTCGAAGTCCTTCGCCTGCAAGAGAGAGTCGCACACCTGCAATGATGCGGCCAGATAGTTCTGGAGCATCTGTGAGTTGCGGGGAATGTCGGAGCTCTTCACCGACGGTACCGCGCGGAAGTTGTTCGGATCCGACAGCACTTGAAAACTCGTTTCCACATTGATCATCCGCCCCGAGGTCGAGACGTTGAACGGCACGAGCTGCCATGTGATGCCCGCGAGCTGGAGATTGTCCTCGAGACCGGAGAACATCGAAGGTTGACATCCCAGTGAGAAGTGGATGGGGCGTTCCCACGCGTTCGCCCTGACCATATCGGCCATGAGCGCCCGGTGCGCTCTCAAAATCCAGGTCTCTTTACAATCGGGTTCGAGATTCCAGCTGAATGTCGCGTCTTGGGTGGCAAACTTCTTTTGCGCCTCCGGCGGAATGGGGAATTCGACGACCTGCGCCTTCCACCTGTACGGACGCATCGCGAGTATCTGGTCTTTGCTCCACGTCATCGGAAAAGGCCGGGTCCGCCCATCGAAACCGGCTTGAACCGCCAGGACGAACCACGGCCGTTCCAAGAGCGCCACCGGGGCCTGCGTGACGTCCGCGCGGAAGTTCTCGACGAACTGGCAGTACCAGACGGAAAAGGCTTCGGAGTCGCCGCCGGTAAGGAGAATCGCATCTCGTCCGCACGATCTCAAGACGTTGCGCGCGTACTCGAGCATCCAGTCGGGGTATCCTCCACTTTCCTTGCCGAGCTTCAAGTTGCCGACAAAATCGGTCCAGTTTTCTTTCTGGAGCGCGCGGATGGCTCTCGCGCCGTATTCCGCTCCGAGGAACGAGTAGACATTCCGATAAGCGGGATCCAGCTCGAGAGCTTTCTTGAGATACGCGATGATCGTGTCGGACACGGCGGCATCGTAACCGCTGAGCGGCACCGAATCGTAGCAGAGGTAGTGGGTATAATAACCGAGATAGTAGTAGAGCTCGGCATCTTTGGGGTTGTCTTTGACCGCTTGCTTGAGGAGTTGAACCGCATTGCCGTAGCGTTGCTCGCGAAACTCTTGGAGCGCTTGCTCCTTGAGATCTTGTGAGAGAATCGCCGTCGGCTGGGCGGCTTGGAGGAGGATCACGGCGATGAGGGCGTGTCGCAGTTTCATGTCATCCTTCTTTCTTTGACGTCGGATCGACCGAAGCGTGTCGGAGCCCGGCGCTCAAATCGCCACCGATTGCGGCCACGGTTCGAGGCGCGCCTCG
>Ga0315275_10001571_pt1 | contig 20238 bp, 18 predicted proteins | sample YL17G03_0_MG_FD_205557 | JGI IMG/M metagenome (GOLD analysis project Ga0315275, IMG submission 205557) | Sediment microbial communities from Yellowstone Lake, YNP, Wyoming, USA - YL17G03_0 | ecosystem: Environmental > Aquatic > Freshwater > Lake > Sediment | place: USA: Wyoming | collected...
GTTCCGCAGAAAAGCGAACGACATCGCCCGCTTTTTCTTTAAGAGGAATATCTCCACCGCGCTGTTTACGATATGCTTTCACCATATCTGCAAACGCGCGATCTCCTTCATTTCCAGTGCCTCGAAGTTCTTTAATAAATCGTTCTAATGCCATAATGGTGTTGTTTATAGCATACTACAGGGCTATCTGTCAAATTTTTTAACTTCTGAAGTTAGACGCAGTTTATTGGAGGCGAAGCCGGAAACCCTTGCAAAATGAGGGGCAAGGTCCCTGGTATTCAATTTTTACTTAAAAAGATAAAGATATATAATAAGGAAATATGTTAAGTAAAAAGGAGAAATTATGAAAAACGCAATTATCTTTCATGATACTGGATGTACCCCAAATTCATATTGGTTTCCCAAGACTAAAAAGTTCCTCGAAAATCTTGGTTATGAAGTTTGGGTTCCTCAACTCCCAGACGCTGATACACCAGTACTTTCAAAATGGCTACCTGTTGCCTTAAGCGGGGACTCGTCCCAGAAGTATGTTTCCTGCCAAGGGCGGGATTACAACTTCGGGATCCCGCATTCTAAGCACGGTTTACAGGGTAAGAAGTGCTGGAAACCTCTTTGTGCTCTCGAGAGGACTTGAACCTCTAATCCTTTCGGAACAGGTTCCTAAAACCTGCGCGTATACCAGTTCCGCCACGAGAGCAATGGTTGTATTATATCAGGATTACAACAGTACCTGAAGCTGGTCAGAAGACCTTGGAGAATAGGCCTCGATTTTTTCCATAAAGTGATTTACTTTCCATGCCCAGGTAGGATCCACTGCATAGACAGGTCCCATGGTCCATACGGTATCGCGACCGCGATTAACGTAGTTATTTTTTAAGCCTTCAGATACCTGTGTGATACCGTCGTTCCAACCGTCAAAGTGACGTCCGTCTGATCTTCCCGTAAATATAGCCCAACCCCACGCATTATATGAGTTTTGAGGAATGTGTCGTCCAAAATACGACTCAACCCCGGCGATGGCAGCTACGAGCTTCCAATCGAGATTAAGGCGATCGGCTTCGCTCACAAACTGAATGGCAAAGTTTGCCATTGGAGAATTTACTGCCTCCAAGTAGTTTTTGAGATGCGTCACCCGCTCGTCGACAACCATATCTCCAAACGTACCTGAAAGAGTTGCAGTAGCACCGGCTTCTTTCTCCGAAGCGTATGCCGGAGAAATGCAGGTGAAAACAAGGAGAGCTGATAGAACAAGGTAGGTAATTTGTTTCATAGCCACTAAAAAATCCTAAAGCGGATTTCAGGGAAACCTACCTTAGGATCTAAGTTGGGAGTATACCCTATAGTCAGAGTCTTGTCAAGTCTTATAGGTCTATCCGAGGCTATTTTGAAGCTATTTTAGCGGATTTTGTCCATAAACCCTTCTACACAGCGTGCCCAGGAGTCATTTTTGGTTACAGACGGCGGTGCCCAGATGGCGCCGATTTCTTCAAGATCCGTAATACTGCGGTTGTAGAATTTTTCCCTGATGAACTTCCCTGTCCAGTCAATTGCATGTTCCCAATCATTAAATTTCTTTCCATTGGGCTGTCCTGTGTAGACTGCTATCCCCCATGCATTAAAAGAATCTTTCGATGGGATTTTTGCTCCGAGATTAGACTCGCACATTGCAATAGCCGGGAGGAGCCGGAAATCCATTTGGTACGTATCGGCAGTTGTTATAAGATAGTCTGTCAGTGGAAGAAAGGGTGAGTTTGGTTGATAGCGTTCAATAAAAATTTTCAAAAGAAATGATCGTGCATCAGAGCCTTCTATGGATGTTCCTAATACTTTTCCGCTTCCCTGTTGTGGAGCAAGCGTGATATCACTGGAATTGTTATTGTTGCCTCTCGCATCTGCTGATTTATAAAGAGAAAGTATAGTCAAATTAACGAGAAGAAGGATTATTGTTACTTGAAACCACACCAATGATTTTAATGCCTTTTGCATGATAAAACCATGATGTCATAGGATGTTTTGACTGTCAAGAAAATATAAAACAAAAGGTATTGCAAAACCGCATAATTACCGCACTAATTACATGTGAGCCGCCCGAGAGTCGAACTCGGAACCGTTACCTTAAGAGGGTACTGCTCTGCCAATTGAGCTAGCGGCCCAAACAATTTTTTCTTTCATCTTCCTCGATAATTTCTTAATTTCTTCTTCTCTTTTTAATGCTTCAATTCTCGATCCTGCAGTTTCACTGAATACCAATTTTACTGGTCTTCTTGATCGGACATATCTTGAACTAACGCTATTACTAACATTATGTTCGTTAATTCGTCTTTCAAGATTATTCGTTATGCCAGTATAAAAACTTTTATCACTACATTGAACAATATAGACAAACCACATTTTGCGCGCCTGGAGGGATTTGAACCCCCGGCCCTCTGTTCCGAAGACAGATGCTCTATCCACTGAGCTACAGGCGCATAGTTGAATTATATCAGAAATTGGAGCACATCAAGATTTTGAGGTTTGACGTTGGTAGGCTTTCCAGACGTTTTCCATGAGGATTGCTACAGTCATTGGTCCGACGCCGCCCGGAACAGGAGTGATAGCTGATGCAATTGGTGCTACCGATTCAAAATCAACATCACCGACAAGGTATGTTTTTTCATAGTTAAATCCGACATCAATGACCACTGCTTCTTTTTTGATGAATGTTGCATCGATAAATTTCGGTTTACCGACGGCCGATACGACAATATCAGCTTGTTTTGTGATTGTTTTTATATCCTGTGTTTTTGAATGACAAAACGTCACGGTTGCATTTTCCGCTAAAAATAGCATGCCAAGAGGTTTGCCGACGAGATTGCTTCTACCAACAACAACAACATGTTTTCCGGCAATTGGAATGGAATAGGCCTGCAACAGCCGAATGACTCCATATGGAGTGCACGGCAGAAGTACCGTCGTGTCAGATAAATATTTATTATTCATAAACCTGCCGATATTGATTGGATGAAGTCCATCCACATCTTTTTCAGGAGATATTGATTCTAAAATAAATTGTTCAAATGGATGAAGATCACCGGGAAGCGGAAGCTGTAACAAAATACCGTGGGTGTGAGGATCACTATTTAATGTTTCAATTTTAGCAATGATTTCCTCTTTTTTTGTTGTGACCGGATAGCGGAGAATTTCCGAACGAATACCAATTTCTCTGCATGCTTTTGTTTTATTTTCTACATAGGTTTGGGATGCAGGATCAGAACCCACCAAAATAACAGTCAGTCCGGGCTTCGGCCGCATAGAAACTATTTGTTTTTTGACAGTATCTTTTATTTGTTGGCTTACGACTTTACCGTTTATTAGTTTAGCCATAGTATTAAATTCCCGGTATTGGATACGATTTTGCCATTGTTATAACTTTTTTAGCTATCGTACGCAACAGTAGATCAGTATCCATCCTCTTTTTCAATTGTGTCATAAATTCCAACCGTTTTGTTTTATCTGTTGGGAGTTTATAGGGTTTAATATGATTGATTATTTCAACAATCCACCTTGCTATTTGACGCATTTCCGGTTCCCTCATTCCTCTTGTAGTAACTGCTGGTGTACCAAGACGAAGTCCGGATGGATAGTATGGACTTGCCGTATCTCCGGGAATCGTATTTTTATTTGCCGTCATATGCGCTATATCCATAGCATACTCAAGTTGTGCTCCTAAATGCCCTTCTTTTGAAAGATCGAGTAGCATCAAATGATTATCTGTTCCTCCGGATACGAGGGTAATACCAAGCTTGGTAAACTCTGCTGCCATGGCTTTCGCATTCTTAATAATCTGTTTTGCATATGTTTTAAATGCGGGTTTTACAGCCTCACCAAGGGCTACAGCAATTGCAGCGGTCGTATGATTATGGGGACCGCCTTGAAGTCCTGGAAATATTGCTTTGTCGATTTTTTGCGGAAGTTCCGGGTCTTTGTCTAGTCCTTTTTGTGTGACCATGATCATTGCTCCCCGTGGTCCACGAAGAGTTTTGTGAGTGGTGGTAGTAACGATGTGAGCGAAAGGGACAGGTGTTGGATGAACACCGCCGACAATAAGTCCTGCTACATGGGCAATATCCGCAACAAGATACGCGCCAATACTATCAGCTATTTCTGCAAATTTTTCGAATTCTATAATTCGTGTATATGCTGTTGCTCCGCACCAGATCAGCTTAGGTTTATATTCTTTTGCTATTCTCCATAGTTCATCAAAATCGACTCTTCCGTTTGGTTTGACATGATACGGATAACTTTTGAAAAATTTCGCAGTTGCACTGACCTTCCATCCGTGAGTCAAATGACCACCATCAAGAAGATTCATCCCCGATACGGGGTCACCAGGTTCAAGGAGTGCAGTATATACAGCGAAATTTGCAGGGGAACCTGAATATGGTTGCACATTTGCATGCACAACACCAAATAGTTCTTTTGCCCGTTTTATACATTCAAGTTCTATCAAATCAATATTTATATTTCCTCCATAATACCTATGGTTTGGAAACCCTTCTGAATATTTATTGGTGAGAATTGAACCCATTGCCTCAAGTATTGCGCTTGATACATAATTTTCCGATGGGATCAACTCAAGACCTTCTTGCTGTCGCTTCAGTTCTTTTTGGATGTACGAATAAATTTTTGTATCTGAATGTTGTAAATGCGATTTCATGATTGCCTCCTGTAATGAGAGTTTGTTAGTACGAAGATGGAGTATTTAGCATTAGATCATACGTATGTTGATGTTTCTGTCACTATTATATCAAGTTGTACGTCACGTGTGCTATGAGGAACAGTGGCATAGAGTTGTACATCGTATGCAAGCCCAATAGTTATTCCCCCCGTTTTTTTCAATAATCGGTCATAGTATCCGACTCCTCTTCCTATCCGTGTTTTATTATTTCCAAATGCAATACCCGGAACAAAAAAGAGATCAACTATCTGTGGAGCTATCCTTTTACAAGTATTATTTGGTTCCTGAATACAATAGGTTCCAATATGAAGATCCTTCCATGAAGTGATTTCATGCAGAGTCAGGTTGTTTGAATCTATTTTTGGGACAATGATGCGTTTATTTTTTAAAGCGAGTTGCTTTTTAATAAGTTGAATAGTATTAACCTCATATTGTGTAGAAACGTAATAACAAATAACACAACTATGCAAATATTGCGGCATTGAAAGAATAGTGTTCTGGATGCCCGTATCTGCTTGACGGCGGTACGTTTTTGACAAAGCGTAAATTTGTTGAAGCGTTTGAGTCCGGATACGCTGTTTTTGAATGGATACTGTTGACACCATGGGTGACTGAAGGGATTCGAACCCTCGACATCCTCCTCCACAGGGAGGCGCTCTAACCGGACTGAGCTACAGCCACCAATTGTCTATAGTATACCGTATTAAAAGACTAAATCAAAAACCTTTTTTGGAGATAAAAGAAACATTGATGCAATGTCGGTTAGTGTGAGCTTGCCGTCTTTGTTGAAATCAAACGGATAAAGCCGACGGATGGTCCAACTATTTTCGTTTTCTTTCATGGTTATATATTCCTGACGGGGTAAATAATACGGAACAAGTACAACAATACGATATTGTCTCCCGGGAATAACCTGATACAACCCCGTTATGCTCATGAGCCCCTTTTGAATAGGAACATTCGTAAATTTATGAAGCAGTGTCTGATTGATGTCATAGACAAGAACGGTAGTTGATGGGATTGAAACAGCTGTATTAAATCCCAGGGTCACGTGAAGAAGAGCTGATGGCGGCGGAATGATACGGACCATTGTATATTCTATTGGAATGTCTTTTGTTCCATGCATGATTGACATTTGAACCGTATACTCTCCTTCAATGTTTGGTGATTTTACTGTACACCGAATGGTTCCCCGTTCACCTGGTTCGAGTCGTGGTACTGGGTCACAAATGGAATCAAACATGTTCTTGTTGTCACGGATACTCACTGCATAGTCACTAAATGGATAGATAATACTTTGCCCCGTATTTTGAATGGTAGCTTCAATTGTGTATGTTGATTGCATGACCATAGAATGTGGAAGAAATTGTGCATCGATTTTTACTGATTCGCGCTGCTGTGGTTTTCCAATTGTTTTAGGAATTTGCTGATATGCAAAATAGTGGGCATAATAGTCAGGCGAGTTCAATTTTTTAAATGAAAAATGATCAAACGGATAATCCTGGTAGTTAAAGACAAATGGCGTAATAGCAACAATTTGAGCATTCTGCCAAACCGAAAGTGATGACGTGGTTATATAGGAGGAGACTGTTTCCGGAGATAATAACTGGTAATTATACTGTTTTCCATTGGAATGCTGCCAGCCTGTTTCAGTAATAAAAACCGGTAATATTTTTCCTGCCCCAAGCGTTTGTAGTAATTCCTGTTCCCACAAAAATGTAGCAAGTGTTCCTTTTCCATATGCGTAGGGATTACCGGAGAATCCGGGATTCGGGTATGAGTGTGATGTCCAACCGTCGATTGTTTGTAATATATTTGGTTGAGATGCAAGCATCCGTTGTATATAGGTTTCTTCGTCCATCGTTGATCCATTGGTAATTGCTGACGCGTCTAATCCGGCTGGAAGAATGAAAAAATCCGTTGATTTAGCTTTCAAAGCAGTACTAAATTGAACAACTTGCGATGCGTATCCTTCAGGATCAATGGCATTTCCCCATTCTTTGGCATGATTCGGTTCATTGAACAGTATGACGTATCTATTTTCAATAGGCCATTGTAAGGCATCGAGAAAATCTACCCACTTACTTACATTATGTTCTTGTGGTTTTATCCAATAATCTCCTTCGACATGGGTAGCAATCCGAACAAGCGGAATAAGCTGCTTACGGCGCATGAGATTAAATATCTCTTGCCATTTGTTTATATTCATATCAGTATCCGGAATAACGACTGTTATGTATCCCCACGCGCCGCCCGTTGAATTAACAAGACGCGAGGCTTCTTCTATATCATTTGTATCGGCTACATGGATACCGTATCTATTATTCGGTACAGCTAAAGGGTCATAGATAGCATGAATAGGAAATGGCTGAAAAAGAAGATAGATAAAAAACAGTATGGCAAATAGCATGGTTGCATTATATAATACATAGTGAAGCGCGGCATTAGTTCACTGGTAGAACGCAACTTTTCCAAAGTTGATGTAAGGGGTTCGATTCCCCTATGCCGCTCCAATTTTGACGAATGAACATCAATGTTCTAGCATGGTATAGATATGGAAGAACCCGAAATTACAAAAAAGCCTGAAGAAATCCACCCACTCTCAAAAGAGCTAACTCATTTAATTGATACCTATGTACGTACTATTGAGGAAGCAAAAAAACCCTCTACCCCCATCCATGTCGATGAAATTGCATCACGAATTGCGAAATTCTACGAAATGATTCGAAAAGTCATTGACTGGAAAGAAGATTCGGTACTTCGAAGAAGTGCAATCGAACGGGTATTGAAAAGAACCTTATTTCCAAAATTATCCGGCATGGTGAAACTAGCTCAAGTTGATACCTATCGTGTGGCATATACGATCACAGCTGATCTTATTCGTGGAGGTCATTTACCAAACGATGAAATAGCGCAGGAAAAAGTAGTGAAAGTGGAAATCATTCTTAAAAAATATCTGTATATTCTTGAACATGCAGTATTCCCCTCTCATGAACTTATACCAATCAAACGAAAGGTCAATTTTACTGCATTTGTGATAGAACTTACTGCTGTTGATATCGAAGAAATTCTTTCAAATTCCGTTAAAGAACGAATTTTGTTAGAAGCAATGACCGATATGCTGACGAATCGGATCCGTGTCCTTCCTGAAGGAGCAGTAAGTGAAACTGATAAAAAAACACATGTTTTTATTGCCACGTGTCGGACGCTTTATGATCTTGATGATGGATATATTTTGGTACAACTTCTTCGATATTCTCATGCTGATTGGTATGCGCCTTCACAAAAACTCCTCGATACCCTTTCAACAAACATTCCGAATTTATGGTTAACAAAAGATACGCTTCTTGATCATCCGCTCAGCCGACAGTTATACGATATTTGTGAACGCATTGACACAGTATTCATGTTAATAGGAGATGTGATTGATACATATAAGGAATCTCCGGAAAAAATAAAGAAGGTCATGAGTGATAAAATTCAATTAACAGAAGTAGTGACTGAGGCGTATAACAAACGGTATCTTTCATTGAAATCCCGGCTTATTCGGCTGGCTATATTTTCAACGCTATCAGTATTTCTTTCAAATTGGGTAACATTTTTTATTATCGAAGTTCCCATGGCATCATGGCTTTATGAAGGATTTAATTTATTTACGGCAATCATTGATTTTGTTATACCAACTGCGGTCATGTTTGCGTTAGTTTCGATTATCAGGCCGCCTCCCGAGTCAAATTGCGAGCGGGTCTTATCATTCGTGTACCAATTTGTATACGATGATGAAAAAGTTAAATTATATGACGTCTTAATGAAACAAAGACGAAATAGAGTCTTTGCACTCATCATGTTACTTATGTATCTTACGATGATGTTTGGAGTATTGGGTTTTGTCGGATATGTATTCTATATTGCAGGCCTACCAATTACATCAGTGGTATTTGATACGTTTACGATAGCCCTTACCTTTTTTGCTGCTGCTGGAATACGGAATAAATCAAAAGAGTTATCTGTAGATGATCGGACGGGTATCTGGGAGTTTCTACTGGATATGATTTCTGTTCCAATTGCAAAAGTAGGTGAAATTTTAGCCAAAAAATGGAAAGAATACAATATTGTAGCGATTTTATTTACTTTTTTAATTGAAACACCTATGATTGTCGTTCTTGATTTTATTGGAAATTGGAGTCAATACCTCAAGGAACGCCGTGCAGAACTTCACTAACTTCATCACGTTTCGAGCCATTTCCGTAGTATAATAGCTAATGCTCCTGTAGTTCAATGGATAGAACAAACCCCTTCTAAGGGTTAAATGAAGGTTCGATTCCCTCCGGGAGCGCAGACGTTGCAGGTTCCCTGCCCGTCCGGAAGGCGGGGATTCCTGCCAGACGCGCTTATTTATTAAATGTAACACTATCCCCTATTTGTATATTGAACGTATCTGCTTCCCCTGCATTTATTTCCAAAATTTTATCTACGGGTACATTTGCATGCACGACATGCATACCCGATTCGTTAGGCGGTTGAACATTTTTCGTAATATCGACAACTGTAGTATCAGCAATCCAAATAAAATCCAAAGGAAATTGCATTCCCTTCATCCAAAAATCAAAACGTTCTTTATGATCATAGGGAAATAGCATGCCGTGTTCCGGCAACAGGCTGGTTCTGTAACTCAGTCCTTTTGTTTTTTCAGCCGGCGTTACAGCTAGCTCTATGACAAATTTTGTACTGCCTATGGTGACAGTGGAAGAAAGCGGATGAGTTCGGTAAAACCCGACAGAAAATACAATAAGACAGACAGCAAAAACAGCGGTTATGAGTTTCCAGCTCATAGGACTATTTTATACGATGTGTTAGGTAATCAACAAGTGATGCTATGGTATCCTTTTGCTCGCGGGGCAGAGGAATTCTTTGCATCGTTTCTCTTGCAGAGGTGGTGTAGGATTGGATGAGGTCATTAATTTTTTTGTCGATGCCATACTTAATAATGTTCTTTTTGATACCTTGAATATCCGTGTCAGGTAGACCAACGCCTTCTTGCAGTAAATAGAAAAGATACGGTGTTTGTTTTCCTTCGCGGATGTCCGATCCAATCGGTTTCCCTGTTATCTTCGGATCTCCAAAAAGATTTAATGTATCGTCCGTGAGTTGAAATGCTATACCCAGAGCTCCACCAAATTTTTCGATATGCCGTAGAGTTTCTTTCCTTGCTCCTGCCAGTATTGCTCCTGCCGTCAGAGGCAATGCAATGGAATATTGTCCGGTTTTGTATTGATACAGACGAAAAATATCGTCAAGCGTGGCGTTCCGTTTCGATGCTCCGTTATAGACATCCTGCATTTGTGCAAATGAAACGTTGGTTAGTTCGTTAGAAAATATATCAGTAAGTTTCTGCCGACTATTCACATTTTCAATTTTATTGAGAAGATGATATCCGAGAAAAAATGCTGCGTCTCCCACACAGATAGCAAATGACCGTCCTGTATTTTTAGGATATCGCGCGTTTTCCTGAAGCATCAGATTGGTATATTGTGTATGCATACTTGGTTTTCCCCGTCGTAGTTCATCATTGTCCATAATGTCGTCGTGAATCAGAAGTCCTGCCTGAAAAAATTCTGCTGCTTGAGCAACCGCCAGGATATCGTTTGAAGAATTTTGTGAGATGAGATCATAGCCAAGAAAAACCAATGTCCCACGGATCATTTTTCCGTTTCGCATAAAAATCTCTAATCGTTCTATAGCATCCTTTCCCCATCGGTTGATAGTGGTTGCTTTTTGCAGTTTAAAAAAATCATGCAGAGAGTTAATAAGAAGCTCTTTTTTTTCTTGAAGGTATGATGGAAACATACGTTAGTCACACTTCGCATAAACCTGCCTGCCGGCAGGCAGGGCTTCGCGTGCCGCAGTCGGGACGGGCAGACTTGAACTGCCGACCTCACGCTCCCAAAGCGTGCGTTCTAGCCAACTGAACTACGTCCCGCTAAGGCTATTATAGCGTGTAAGGAATAAATGTTCCACGGTTAGGCGGACCGTAGCAAATATACATTTTTTGCTCGCCTGGTTCTATGATGACCGATCCGATTGTTGCATCTTCACGGCATATTGGATAAAGCGCATTTTTGGTATCAGATAAAAGAAGCTTCATATCTTCTATCGTCATATCGTTACGGATGAGTTCGTGTGCTCTTGATAGCCGTTCATAAGAATTTTTATGATGTGTAGCTTCATCTCGCTCATACTGTTGCATTCTTTTTGAAAGAAAATGATTTGTATGTGCATAGGGAATACCAATTTGTTTTTCTACGTCAATATCATTTCCTGCTGTCTCGATGTTAATAATTGTATTTTGGTGAACAAGGACATGATTATATCCTGATGCTCTTATGGTATTTTGAATGATTGTTTCAGCTTCTTCGAGATTTTTGGCTTCAAGTACTGAACGTGCAATAAAATATTTACCGACACCGATATGAGAATCCTGATGGAGTTCATTAATACATTGAATTATACCGTTGGAGGTGAGTGTAGCTGAACAGCCAATGAGAAATGTTGCATAATTTAATCCGAGATAGGTAACATTATTTACTGTTGCTTTTAAAACGTATAGTTCATCCAAACTTTCAATTGACCAATCTTCATTGTGACCAATGAGTGATCCCGCATTGCCAAAGCTAACAACGATAGTGCAATGATCTTCTGTTTGTGCTTGCTCTCTGTCCCATTCCCGCGTTCTGTCATATACCTCAGGAGTGTTATGAAAGAATAAATCAATAAAAGGAACATCAGCTCCGTCTGCCATTCCTTGAAGTTCGTCAACATACTGAGGAAATACTTTTTTTGTTTCTTCAATGTAGGGTTGGGTTTCTTGAAGGCGTTCCTGATATTTTCGGATGTAGTGTTTACGGTCTTCAATAACTTCCTGGATTTTACCCCGGAACATTTCTCCTATTGCACGACCGAGTTCAGTATGGGAACCGGTGACTTCTAGATAGGGAAATGTTTTTATCATAGGCAGTTAGCGTAAGTGCAACTTTACAAAAAGGCTCGAACCTATTTTATCAAAAACTCGTAGAAATTGACAGGCGTCGGCGGCTGCGGCGAGGAAAAGGGGTTTAAGGGGAAAGGGAATCGCCGCAGCCGCCTCTGCATTGTTCGTCCCGCCATTCGGCGGGGCTCGCTCTTTTTTTGAGAATTTTTTGCGCCAGAAATAAAAAAACGAAAAAGGTGACACGTTTGGCCCGACCCGCCCATCCGCGCGTGTCGGAATTATACTCCCTAAAATGATTTAAATTGCAGTAATTCTCCCTGTGGGGTTTTTGCATCATTAAAAACATAGTGCCCGAGATCCGTTGAAGAATATAGCCGATTAACTTTCTCTATTAATTCATATGGAACATCATCAAGTATTTGAGCAAGCTTAATATGAACGAGATTTTGTCGTTGTTGCGTTATTCCTTTGATATTAGCCATCAACTTACCGCGTAATAAGAATAAATCTTCGTCATTCACAAACCCCTTTATTAATAATGAACCATTGTTGGCTATCAACACGCCACGAAAAGAAATATCTATTGGTTTATAATTTCTGATTATTTCGCGTGCTTTAGTAACCTCCGTTAATGGAAGCGGAATAACATTCATGCCAGCTTCGGAATAATGAGAATAGGAGATTATTGTAATATGAAGAAGATCTTTATCTGGAAGCCAATATTGGCTAGATTCTAAACCCAATTTTGCAAGAATTTCTCTTCCCAATGAAATAAATTTACCTCCAAGATCTTCTGGAAAGGGATATCCCAAAACTAATCCAGTTGGTTTCCAAAAAGCCTCGTGAGCTTCCCACTTACCATTGTGATTCCTAAAAAACCTGTTTCTAATTGCTTCAACTTCTTGAGGATTAATACCTTGCTCATCTGATTTTTGTTTAATCTGATCATATAAAGCACTAAGTCTTTCTGTTGTTGCCATAGAATTTTTTGGAAAATATTTTTTTTGAACACTTCTTATCGTTTTAGTCAGTCCATCGTTTAGCTGTGTTGAGTTTCTTTTTAAAGTATTTTCAAACCATTTGCCCGAAGGTTTGAAAATTTCAGTATCGTTACTATTTAATATTTTTAAAACACCATTTTCATTAGGTGTTATTTCTAAAATCTTAGTAATTATATAGCTTTTACTTGTATTTGTTCCACTACAACAATATCTTATGTACGGTTTTCCAGGACGAAAATTTATCAATTTTTTTAATATTTCATTCAGGTCTTGTATATACAGAAAGTCTCGAACTTCTTTTTATCTGATCGGCGGCTCAGCGCCGAGTTTCGCCAGAGCTTTGCAGCCGTCTCGCGCGCCCGCACCGCGCGAGCCCTCGAAAATGTTGTTACGACTGACTCTATTTCTGTCGGGGTGGTGAGACTTGAACTCACAACCTCATCGTCCCAAACGATGCGCGCTAGCCAATTGCGCCACACCCCGTTGTACGGCTTTATAAATATATTCGAACTTATTTTATCAAAAATTCATAATATTTGCTGTTGCGAGAAAAAGGGGTAAAGGGGAAAATGAATCGCAACAGCATTTCTGTCGCTCCAGCTCGTCCCGCTTCGCGGGGCTCGCGGGGCGCACCAAGGAAAGGGGAAATTATTTAAATATCTTGATTCCGTATCACCCCGCCCACCCAAGAATATTGGCGGCGGCGCCCCCTCCTCGCTCGCAGGCGCTCCTAGGGTCGCGCTTGCCAAAGTTTAGTTAGTTTACTTTCGCATTCAGTCTCTACCGAAGTGTTTCTAAATTTTGTTTCATAGCTCGCTCCGGGGTGGCATTCCGCTTCCCCCTCCTCCTCGCTTTCGCTCGTCGGTATCCCCCTGAAGGGGGAGCCCCCACCTTCTTTATTTTATCCCAAGTCCAGTGTTCGGTCGTCTCAGGTTGTTCGGTTGGCGAGTCCGCTGGTTTTCAACAATTAATCTCTGCGGACTCTCTTTGGGTCGTGCCGCCTATACGAGAGTTTCGGGTAGTTCGAATCGCTTTTCGAGACGGCGGCTCTCCCTTTCAGGTGGATTTACCTGGAGGGGTGAGGGCTGCGGACGCCGTCATGAGTAATGAACCAGAACCCACCCCGCCTGCCATAACTTGCCATGAAGGTTGGTTTGCGTCATTCGGCCAAAACCCAGCACCCAGCCGGAACCAACATCATTGCAGGATCAGACATCGGCAGAAGTATCTTCGGAAGCTTCACTAGCACAGAATACAGAATCCCCGGAAGCTCGGCCAGCGCCTGAACCTCCACAATTGCAGGAAACACCGCCGGAAGAGCCGATGTAATATCCACTTCACAACAAATCGAACTTTCAACAAGTACCCCATCTGCACAGGTTGTACCTCCAGAAGCTGAGCCAATCAAAGAAGAAAAATAAACCGTGCAGGTCGCTACAGAGACCCAAAACGTAAGTGAGGCGGAAGCTATTCCTCCTCTTCACTATGCAAAAGGAGAACCTCTACAACCTGTCGTAGTGGAATAGTTCAAAGGATGACTAGCAATAGCGTATATATTGCTCTAATGTGCTAAAATGAAGACTGCTATTTTTAAAGCATGGATAAATCTGACAAAAAAATTAGTTATAACCAAAAGAATCATCTTAAGATTAAAAAAATTATTGAATTGATGCAAAAATTATTTTGTGAAGAAGATGAGTTTTTTTATGAAATTAAGTTGAAGGCTAAACACCATGAAGCAACTTGAAGCATTGAATGATTTTCCTCTTTTACATTCTGTTAGTAATAAGCGAGAACAATTAGAATTGGCTAGTATTGATATAGAGTTGCTGAGAGCTCAAGCCGGTAGTCAAGATCCTCAACTTGCAAGCATCTCACAAAGGTTACTTAGGACTAAATGGGACTTAGATCCAATGCAAGATGCTCTTCAGGCGGAATCTAAAGACATTAATGAACAACTTAAGCCTTTTTCCAAAGATGAGTTAAAAGTAATATTTAAGAATCTGGTAGGCGTTCAATTAACCGAGGGATGCAACGGTAATTGTCCTTTTTGTATGTTTGGTACAAAAAGTGGCGTGACAGCAAAATATTCTTTTGATTCTTTGAGAACTCTTTTTCAGCAAAATTCAGATATGATGATTGGACATCCGTTTACATTATATTGGGATTCAGACCCATACGATTATAGAGATGGTGTATATAGTTTTGTAGATGTTTACAAACTGTATCGACAGATGTTACCAAATAATGCTCACTATATTTCGACAGCAATGCCACGAGGTGGTGAATCTGATTTCATCAAATTTATGTCTTATATTGCTTCAGAACAAGTTGCTAATGGGGCTAGTGAGCGAATAGTACCTGTAAGGATATCAGTGACGCAACAAAACATACAGAGAGTAGAGGCAACATTACTAAAATTAACAAATACATTGTTAGCGGATGGGTATACTCAAAAATACATTAATAAATTATATGGCAATGTTATAACGGCTGTCGACCGATTCGATAATTTTTTATTACCTATAGGACCATACATTAAAAAAGCAGATGATTTGAAAGACACTTTTAGTACTGCGTGCCGAGACGGAGTTATTATTAGACCAACTTCATGTCAGGTTGTAATGATAACAGCTGCAACAGTTTATGAACCGTCGGGACAAATAACCGCAGAATTGATCCCCGGCCAAGCTGAAAAACAAGTTCCAACAAAAATACGAGATGAAAATTATGCAATAAGGACGTTTGATGAGACTAATTTATCTCGAAGAATTCAACAAACACAAACTATGTTGCCTATTATTAAACACGTAAACGATGAAGTATATTCTTTACCGGACAAGGTACCTGATATGGTTTTGAAACTTGGTAGAGAAGTTGCGTCGTTGACTCGAATAATATCAAATTTTTCAAAAATGGCCAGATTGAAATTAGATGCCACCGACGCTTTAGAGGAAAAATATGTATTTTTAAATCTCAGTACTCGAATTTTTAGAGAACGGGAGAAGTATACGCAAATTTTACTGTCATCTGCGGACCAATTATACGAAAATAGACGATTATCCGAAGATGATCGTAAAGAACTTCAGTATTATATTTTACTTGCAAGAACTCATTTAGCAAAGATGGATTTTATTGCATCCCAAGTTGAAGAAGGTCTATCAATAAATAAAATTAGCACTGTTGCGAGTATATTAGCACAAGTTGGACGGAAACAAATTGATAAGCTGTCAGAAATTATTGATGCATTACCTGGACTTGATGAAGATACTCATATTGTATTTCACCCAATGGATAAGGCCACGATAAATCGTGTTATTAGTACGTTACTGAAAGCTAATAATGTTGAAGATATATGAAAGAAGCATTACTTGAAGGAGATATAGTTATTGCAAAAGCGCGTGTGCGAGATGCGGCTGATATAGCTAACATTCTTCTTGCAGCCTGGTTATATACATACCCAAACGAAGAATATCAAATTACTGAGGCAGATGTTAGAAAAAAATTTGGTGAAATCGATAGAAGAATTATTGGTATTAACAGGTTTCTAGATTCAACCCAAAGCAATACAACTATTACATATTTAGTTGCACAGTTAAAGGCTGAAATTTCAGGGTTTATATATTGCATTAAAACCCAAGACAATTTAAACATTAACTCTCTTTATGTTCATCCGAAATATCACCGATTAGGCATCGGTAGTTCACTATTACGTGAGGGAATTATATTAAATCCTGGAATCAACCACGCGACCCTCGATGTGGTCTCATATAACACGCAAGCTATCGCTTTTTATAGGAGACATGATTTTGTTATTCAGGGACCGTCTCAGACGCCATTCAGCCAGTTTCCCGACGGAAAAACTATTCCTGAAATTCGAATGATTAGGGCTTGTTCAGATACACGTAATAATCAACATATTCTATGTAGCTCGTCACAATAGGTACTTAAACTTGACTTGAATAAACTAAAAGAGTAGAGTGTAACTAATTTTATTTGAAGGGAGGTGATTACAATATGGCAAATGAAAACCTTTCAAGTGTGCAACGTTCCGAGGCACAGCCATTTCTGCGATTTAATCTGGAAAGTAGAGATGAACAATGCGTAGGTGGGTGTGATTGCGCAAGTGGTGACAGCGACAGCGCTTCGTGTTCAAGTTCGTCCTGTGAGTGTGGATCTGGAGCATCAGAATGTGCACATGTGCCGAACGAACCAACACCGCAACTATAGCCAGATTGTTAAAAAGTTCTTTCTGGAATAAATTGGTCTTAACGTTTTACCAGAAAGGTTAATTTTTATCTAATAGAACGAATATACCAAGCCATTTTATGGATATAAACGACAAAGAGTTAGAATTGGACGTCGCTCTTAAGCAGGTGATCAATAGCATTGGTGATCGAAAAAATAATCTTCTTAGTTCTTTTGGAAGAATATTTCAATATGCTGATGAGCCCAAATTTTTTCAATATTATGCTAAATTAAATGACTTTCCAACGAAACAACAGGAGAGTCATGGTAATGCAAGTGGATTTTCATTTTTTTCACAAAAATTAGCAGTGTTGAAATGCCTCCTTGAAGCGCTTGAACGGCACGCGCTATACAATTTTAATAAAGAAGATATCATCTTTTCTACAGCCAATAAATTAAATGAACCATTTCTAGATATATCAACAGTTGCCAGTTTTAGTAAGAAACAGAGAAAATTAAATAGTGATCTAACATTACATCTGAATGGACCATATAGCTGGGTAATAGGAAAGAAATTACCGACTATGGGAGATGTTTATATCCCGGCACAGCTTGTTTATCTGTCGTTCCGAAGAAAACAAGGAGAAGGATTAATCCGTTTACCTATTAGCACTGGCGCAGCCTGTGGTACCGCATACTCATCGGCGATATATAGAGGAATATGCGAAATTGTTGAGAGAGATGCATTTATGATCACATATTTAAATAAGCTGCCTCGATCAAGAGTTCCGTTACATAATTCAAAAAATGAAGATATTCAAAAAATATTCAATATAGCAAAAGATTATAATTTACAGGTTTATTCGTATGATATAACAACAGATTTAAATATCTATACTTTCCTAACTGTTATTCATGATTGTACTGGTATAGCAGCTTCTCTTTCGACAGGACTAAAAAGTAGTTTAAACCCAACAGAAGCATTACTCGGTTCTATTCAGGAAGCATTTCATCCTAGAACATGGTTACGACGTGAAAAAGATAAGTTTGTAGGTGATAAATCAGAATTAGATAAACCGTACGAGCTATCCACGCGGGGTATTTTGTGGTCATCACCAGATGCGGTGGAAAAGTTAAGTTTTCTTCTACATTCAACCAAGGAGACCAAACCGATAGAAGAGTTTAAAGATGAATCAAAAAAAACATCAGAAGAAAATTTACAAAAAACTATTAAGATTTTAAATAACAGCGGCTATAATCCATATTTTGTAGATATAACACCCAATTTACCGAATATTAGAAAAACAAACATTAAGGTGGTAATGACTATAGTACCTGAACTTCAGCCTCTGTATCTTGATGAACGATATCCATTTTTAGGAGGCGATCGATTATATTCTGTACCGGTAAAACTAGGATATCTTAAAAATCCAAGCAATGAAAATACTTTAAATAAATATCCACACCCATTTTTATAGCTATGAAAGACAAACTTATAAATCTGATAGAGCGGCTGGAACATCAATACAGACCGTATGGTTCTTCTGAACAATTTCATGAAGCAACTAAAATATTTATAAAGGGGAAAACAACCCCAGTGGGCTCATGGCCACAATCGTGGAAAACTATTTACACAAAAGGGTACCCGCGATTAGCCTCAATTAAGTTAAAAAAAGTATTTTCACCCAAAATGAAAACTTCTTTTGATCAGGTACTTTACAAGCGTAAGTCGATAAGAGACTTCAAAAACAAACTATTAATGACAAAGGAATTATCGACACTTCTATATTTTTCAGGTGGAGTAAAATCAATGGTTAATAACGATTGGAATACCTCGCGAAGATTTTATCCGTCAGGTGGTGGGAGATTTCCTTTGGAAATGTATGTAGTTCTATACAATAACACTGAGTTGGAGAAAGGCATCTATCATTATAATGTGAAACACCATACTCTTGAAATATTAAAAAAGGGTGACTATCTCAAGGAGTTACAAAAAGGTCTTGACCCTCCTTGGTTAAAGGACGCAAATATGGCGATACTCATTACATCTGTTTTTGGTCGAAATCAAGTAAAATATGGTGATAGAGGATATCGGCTTATTTTGGTAGAATCGGGTCATTTAGCACAAAACATTTACCTTGTTGCTGAAGCACTTAATCTGGGTTGTTGCGCGTTAGGAGGATATATTGACTTTGCTATTAATGACTTATTAGATATCGATGGCGTCAATGAATCTGTTGTATATGCGCTAGTTGTTGGATTCCCTAAAAGTTGATTATGTCTAACGGCAATTATTATTACATTAAAACTCCAAACGATCTAATTTCGGTTATATCACTGTGGTCGTCCCGTGGCTCAAGCCTAGATCCAAAAGGAAAAGAAGGATTATCTCATTATTTTGAACACTTGTTTTTTAACAAAACCGCTACATTACCCAATAAAATTGCCGTTTTAAGAAAAATTGACGGAACTGGTTTATTTTTTAACGCATATACTAGAAAAAATTCCGTTTATTACTATTTTATACAACGTGCGCAGGATCAAGAAGAGGCGTACAAGATGCTCATTCAAGGTCTTCAAGAATTTAGTGTAGACGTGAAAGACGTTGATAGAGAGAGAGAAGTTATTCTCAATGAGCAGAATCAACACGTTGCAAATCCCGCAGTCTATGTATGGAGTTTGGCAGATAGAGGTTTATGGCCCAATTCGCCACTCAGCGACTCCGGTTTAGGAACAAAATCCTCACTTAAATCTATTACTATTGACGATATCCTACTGTTTAAAGATTTTCTATTTGCAAAAGAGAATATCGGCTTTCTAACTATATCCTCATTAAAAATTTCGTCGAGCTTGGAAAACGAGTTAATTAAACTCACTACTTCAAGCACGACTCCACAAATATCTTCCGTAGATTATATGAATACTGAAAACTCAAAAAAAATAATTTGTGAACATCGTCCATCAAATTCAGTATTTTTAACTATAAGTTATCCGTTACCAGGTTTAAAGGATCTAATGAAGGATAAATTAATTTTAGATTTTATTCGTAATTATCTTGCAAGCGGTTGGAGCTCTAAACTTATTGAACGACTTAGATTAGAAAAAAATTATACGTATTGGGTATACGGAGGCATTGAGTCTTTTAATGAAGCTGGATACTTCAGAATCTCTCTTTCTACAACAAAAAAACATATAGCTGAAATAATTAGTATAGTTGTTGAAGAAATACAAAAGTTACAACAGGAAGAGATGGATGAGGAACAATTAATTCATCATAAAAACGCAATGAAAGCACACCTTCTTAAACATTATATTCAGCCAGAAAATATGCTTTGGTGGTACGG
>Ga0315275_10001573_pt1 | contig 20230 bp, 16 predicted proteins | sample YL17G03_0_MG_FD_205557 | JGI IMG/M metagenome (GOLD analysis project Ga0315275, IMG submission 205557) | Sediment microbial communities from Yellowstone Lake, YNP, Wyoming, USA - YL17G03_0 | ecosystem: Environmental > Aquatic > Freshwater > Lake > Sediment | place: USA: Wyoming | collected...
AGGACCTCGCCCTGATCGGATGCGCGACCGAGGGCGTCAACATGATCGTGAACGGCCTGCCCTTGAAGAAAGGGGATGAGGTCATAACCTCGACCCATGAGCATATCTGTCTCCACTCCGCTTTGCTCAACCGCAGGCAGAGGGACGGCATCGTCATTCGCGTCTTCGATCCCGACCGGGAGAGCGGCCTGGGCAATGTCGACCGCATCGGCCGCCTGATCGGGCCGCGGACCCGCCTGATCTTCGTCAGCCACGTCACCTGTACGACCGGACAGCGCTTCCCGGCCGAGGAAATCGCGGCCCTGGCCCGGAGCAAGGGGATCTGGTTTGCCCTGGACGGCGCCCAGGCCCCGGTCTGCGTCCCCTTCGACATCGTCGATTGCGGGGCCGACTTCTACACCTGCAGCACGCACAAATGGATCATGGGCCCGCTCCGGACCGGTTTCCTTTATGTTCGGCCGGGGCTTCTCGATGTCCTCCGCCCGCTGACCGTCGGCGCTTATTCCTCGCAGCGCTATGATGTCCGCAAAAACGAGTTCGTCTTTCAACCCACGGCCCAGCGCTTCGAATACGGCACCCAGAACGACGCCCTGTTCTTCGCCCTCGGCAAAGCTCTCGATTTCGTGCGGATGATCGGCCTGGACCGCATCTGGCGGCATAACCACGCCCTGGCCGAACGGTTCTACCTGGCCCTCCGGGATCGACCCGGGGTCGAGATCCTGTCACCGGCCGAGGAGGCCTACCGAACGGCCATGATCAGCTTCCGCCTGAAGGCCGTTGAATTCGGCAAGATCAACGAGCACCTGGCCAAGGATAAGATCCGCGTCCGCGCGGTGGCCGAGGGCGGCGTCAACGGCATCCGCGTCTCGTTCCATATCTGCAACCGGGATGCCGACGTGGACACGATCCTGGCCTCTCTGAAGACGCTGGCCACCTGAACTTTTTTCCGGGCGGCTTCGTATAGAACGTAGGAGGAGGTGGCCATGAATCCCATCCGCAAAATCATCGGGCTTTTCCTGATCGTCTTTATCGGACTGCCCGTCCTGTTCGCCATAATCTGGGCGGCGGGCCTGACCCGGGCGGTCGTTTCGCCCGCTTTCGTTTCGGATGTGCCCCAGAAAATCATCGCCGCCGTTCCCGACATCGCCGACGAAATCATGGCCGCGGGCCGCAACCCCGATGTCGTCCGCGATCCGCGGGCTCGGGTCTGGTTCGAGGCCGCGGCCAAGGTCGGGACGACTCCGCGGGAGCTTTTGATCAAGACCGGGCTCCTCGGCTGGATGCAGGGCGAACTGGTCCGGGCCCTGACGGATGTGGGCGACATTCTGCGCGGGAAACGCGAACCGGGGCCGGTCTCCATCGATATGCGCCCGTTGAAGAAAGCCCTGCTCAGCCCGGACCTGGATGAATACCTTCTGGCCGTCTTGAAGAACCTTCCGCCCTGCGACCAGGCCGGCCTGCAGGAATGGGCGCGGGCGGCCGAAGAGGGCCTCGAGCGGGTCGATCTGCCGGCCTGCCAACCCGACTTAGGCCAGGCCCAAGCCGCCCTCCGGGCCCGCCAGGCCCGGATCGCGAACGACGTGCGCGACGAGATCCCGATCTTCGAAGACGTCCATTTTCCCCGGTTCGGCGTCACCCGAACCGCGACGATGATCGTGTACTCCCTCTTTCTGATCCCGGCCTTCTTCCTGCTGGGCGGGTCGGCCATCGCCGCCCGCACCCGCGAGGGATTCTTCAAGTGGAGCGGAGTTTCCGTCCTCACCGGCGGGCTGTTGTCCCTGGGGGCGGCCTGGTTTGTCCGGAATTCGGTTTCATTCCTGATGCGCTACGCCCATTGGAGCCAGGGCCGGGAATGGTCCTCGGGCCTGGGCCCCCTGGTCCTGGAAAAAACCCGCTGGGCCGCGTCGCTGATGCTGAATCAGCTGTTGAATCCGGTTCTCTCCGTGGCCGGAGCGGTCTGCGCGGTCGGCCTGATCCTGTTCGCTCTGTCCTTCGCGGCGCGCCCGACCCGCTGAACGGATGCCGTTCGCGCCGGCCCGGCCGGAGGAAGATCAGAAACTGATCTTGACGCCCGCCCCGAGGGCCAATCCGGACAAGCTGATGGTTGCTCTTTGAGCCCCGGTCGCGGACGCCTCGGTCGGGCCGTTTTTGTCGAAGAAGCCGATCCGCGAATTCCCTCCGCTCTGGTAAGCCCAGAGATAGTATTCCGAACTGCTTCCCGTGATCGTCCCCGCATCGGAGGTGCCGCTCTGGGCCCAGTTTCCCTGCAGTTGGGTGACCCGGCCAAGGCGGTAGAACCCGTCGGCGATGAGGGCGATTCCCGAAGCCAGCCGATAGGACAAGCCTAAGCCGAACCGGCCACCCAGGGAGGTTTGGCTGGCTGTGAACGTGACCAGTTGGTCGACATTGGCGATCGTCGAGGTCGTCGGGTTGGCGACGTTGAACTGGACGATGGCGAAGACCGGTCCGGCGAACGCGTCGAGGGTGAGCCGGGGGCCCAGGGGAATAAAATAATGAAAATTGACATGGAAAGGGAGGACGGAAACCCGGGCGTTATAGCCGGCCGTGGCGTCATACGCCGTCCCGTCTCCGGCCAGGCCGTGGCTCGAGATCCGGCTGACCTTCGAGACGCGATAGTAGCCCCCGCCGAGGCCGATGCCCAGGCGGTCGCTGATCAGAGTGATGATTTCGAGCTGGCCGCCCAGCCCGTTGTTGAGCGTCTCGAATCCCCCGCTGACCGATTGGGATGCGGCCCGGACGGCCGCGGATTCGCCCAACAAGCCGGCGTTGAGATCGCCGCCGTTCAACCAGGACAGGCCGCCGGTCAGCTTGAAAACGACGTTCTGGGGGTAGGCCAGGGCCGCCGCGATCAGCAGAACGGACAGGCTGAGGATGGCTTTTTTCATAAGGACCTCGCTTGGAAAGTTCTATTTTTAGCTTCTTGCTCCCGGAATGTCAATGTCCATCGCGCCTCCGCCCCAGGCGTCTTGCGCCGCCCATGGATCTTGATTATAGTCCCCTCGATCGTGCCAAGGAGCCGCGGCCATGACCATTCTCCAATCCCTTCTCCTCGGCGTCGTCCAGGGCCTGACCGAATTCATCCCCGTCTCGTCCACCGCCCATCTCCTGATCGGCCAACGTCTGCTGGGGATCGGCGCGAACGAGGCGGTCTTCGCCTTCCTCGTCCTCGTCCAGCTGGGGACGCTTGCGGCGCTCATCGTCTATTTTTGGAAGGACCTCTGGGCGATCGCGCGGGCTTTCCCGGCCCGGCCGTTTTCTACGCCGAGGAACCGCCTGGGCTGGCTTATCCTTATCGCCACCCTGCCCGCCCTTCTGGCGGGCCTTCTGCTCAAGCCTCTGGTCCAATCGCTCTTTCGGGTCCCTTTGATCGAAGCGGCCATCCGGCTGGCCACGGCGGCCGTCCTGATGGCCCTGGCCGAACGCTTCGGCCGGCGGACGCGCCGCCTGGAGACCATGACCGGATTCGACGCCCTGGTCGTCGGGCTGATGCAGGTCATCGCGGTGTTTCCGGGGGCGTCCCGTTCGGGGACGACGATCAGCGGCGGCCTCTTTCGCGGCTTTGAGCGGGCCGCGGCCGCCCGCTTCGCTTTCCTGATGGCCGTTCCGGTCATGCTGGCGGCGGGCGCCTACGAGGCCCTCGAAGTGGTCAAGATGCCCGGGCTCGGCTCCTTCCTGCCCGTTTTGGCCGCCGGATTCCTGGCCGCGGCCGTCTTCGGCTGGCTGGCCGTCAAATGGCTTCTGCGGTATTTGGGCCGGCATTCGCTGGCCGTGTTCGCCGTGTATTGCGCCGTTCTGTCGGCCGTCTGCCTGGCCTGGAATTTCCTTTGATCGTGCTATAATCCGGGCATGAAGGAACTGCTCGGAACCGATTTCCTTTACCGCCGTTGGGACGCCTCGCCCGCCAAGGCCGTTTTCCTGCTGGTCCATGGGCTGGGAGCCCATACCGCCCGCTGGGATTTTTTGGCCTCTTATTTTGCCGCCCGCGGGTTCCCTTCCTATGCTCTCGAACTGCGCGGATTCGGCCGGACGCCGGAGCGCCCGCGCGGGCATGTCGATTCGTTCGACCTTTATGACCGGGACATCCTGGAGCTGCGCCGGTTGATCGGAATGGAATATCCGGGCCGCCAAGTTTTTCTGCTTGGGGAAAGTCTGGGCGGCCTGATCGTGTTCAACCTGGCGGCCCGAAACCCCGATGAATTCGCCGGCCAGGTCCTGATCGCCCCGGTCTTTAAGAACGGGCTGAAATTTCCCCTCTCCTCCTATCTCACCCTGGTTCTCCATATCCTGACCAATCCCCGCAAGACGATCGCCGTTCCCTTCACCTCGGCCATGTGCACGCGCGACGCGGAATACCAGGCGGTCATGGACGCCAATCCCGACGAGCTGCGCGAGGCCAGCCTGAAATTGCTCATGGAAACCCTGGGCGGCCAGCGCCGGGCCGGGAAGGAGACCGCGCGGACGCGCGTGCCCGTCCTCTTTTTAGTCCCCGGGGACGATTTGCTGGTCGACGAAAAAGCCGGCCGGAAAATCTTCGCCAAGCTCGGCCCGGTCGACAAGACGATCATCGAATATCCGGACATGCGCCACGCCTTGTCCATCGAGCGCGGCCGGGAAGGCGTGTTCGAGGACATCCTCGGTTGGACGGAAAAACGGATCTGAGATGACATCCATCCTGGCCATCGACCAGGGCACGACCGGAAGCCGGGCCATCGTCTACGACCGGAAAGGCCGGCCCGTCGCTTCGGCCTACGAGGAATTCGCCCAGATCTTCCCCAAGCCCGGCTGGGTCGAGCACGATCCGCAGGACATCTGGGGGAGCGTCCGCCGCACGATCCAAAAGGTCCTGGCCAAGGTCCCCGGCGTGACGATCGCCGCGATCGGCATCACCAACCAGCGCGAAACCACCGTCATCTGGGACCGCCGCAACGGGCGCCCCGTCTACAACGCCATCGTCTGGCAATGCCGCCGCACGGCGGACCGCTGCCGCCGGCTGCGGGAAGAACCGGGAATCGCCGAGACGATCCGCCAAAAGACCGGCCTGCCGGTCGATGCCTACTTCTCCGCGACCAAGGCGGAGTGGATCCTGAACTTCGCCAAGCGCTGGCGCGGAGACCGGGGCGGAGGCCTCTGCTTCGGCACGACGGACGCCTGGATTCTCTGGAAATTGACCGGAGGCAAGGTCCATGCGACCGATCCGACCAACGCCTCGCGGACGATGCTTTACAACATCGATGCCCGGCGCTGGGACGACGATCTCTTGAAGCTGTTCGGGATCCCGCCGTCCATCCTTCCCGAGGTCCGGCCGTCCTCGGGCGACTTCGGCCGGACCGTCCGTATCGGCGAACTGCCTTCGGGCATCCCCATCACGGGCCTGGCCGGGGACCAGCAGGCCGCCCTTTTCGGCCAGGCGGGGTTCGGCGCGGGGGCCATCAAGAACACCTACGGAACGGGGTGTTTCATCCTGCTGAACACCGGCCGCCGCCGGGTTGAATCCCGGCATGGCCTGATCACGACGCTGGCTTGCGGGCCGCAGGGACGGACGGTCTATGCCCTGGAGGGATCGGTATTCGTGGCCGGCGCGGCCGTCCAATGGCTGCGCGACCAACTCGGCCTGCTGAAAACTTCGGCCGAATCGGAGATCCTGGCCGATACCGTCGAGGACAACGCCGGCGTCTATTTCGTTCCGGCCTTCGTCGGCTTGGGCGCTCCTTATTGGGACGCCGAGGCGCGCGGCACGATCGTGGGCCTCACGCGCGGCGCCAACCGGAACCACCTCGTCCGCGCGGCGCTTGAGGCCATGGCCTATTCGACGCGCGACGTACTGGACACCATGACCCGCGATTCGGGCCTGAAGATCCGCGAATTGCGGGTGGACGGCGGGGGAACGGCCAATAATTTTCTCTGCCGCTTCCAGGCCGATATCCTGGGGATCCCCTTGCTGCGGCCGAAAACGATCGAGACCACTTCGCTGGGAGCGGCCTATCTGGCCGGATTGGGCGCCGGGTTCTGGAACAACACCGCCGAGATCGAGCGCTTCTGGGCGGTCGACCGGATCTTCCCGCCCGTCTTGAAGCGGGCCCGGGCCGAGGCCCTCTATGCCGGATGGCGGGAGGCCGTCCGCCGGACCCTCTCGACGAGCCGTCCATAGCGCTGGGTCCGCAGGCCGGTGATCATGAGCCGGCCCTCCGGGCCGGGTCCCGAAGCGCGGGTTGAATTCCGCGGCCTGATCGGGTATAAAAGGGACTTCATCCGATGCAGATTCGCGCCATCGACGTCCGGAATCGACGGGATATCCGCCGCTTCGTCGATTTTCCCTTTGAGCTTTACGCCGGCAACGACCGTTGGTCGCCCCCCCTGCGCTCCGGCGTGCGCCGGACCCTGGACCGGAAACATCATCCTTTCTATATCCGTTCGGACGCCGCCTTCTTTCTGGCCGAGCGGGACGGCCGGACGCTGGCCCGCGTGGCCGTGCTCGACAACCGCCGGTATAATGACCATACGGGGCGAAACGCCGCCTTTTTCACTTATTTCGATGCCCTCGACGAGGCCGAAGCGGCCCGCGGGGTTCTGGACGCGGCCGGACGCTGGGCGGCGGAGCGCGGCCGGACGACCCTCCTCGGGCCGAAAGGGTTCGTCCGTTCGGACGCGCCGGGCCTGCTGGTCGAAGGTTTCGAATACGAGGCCGCCCTGGCCATGCCCTATAATTACGACTATTATCCGCGGCTCCTGGAAGCCGCGGGGTTCGTCAAGGAAGTCGACTATCTCTCCGGTTACCTGACCAAGGGCTACAAGTTGCCCGACCGGCTGGTGCGCTTGGTGGATGTCATCAAGGCGCGCTACAAGTTCCAGGCCCGGGCCTTGCGCTCCAAGCGCGAACTCCGCCGCTGGATTCCGGCCCTGCAGAAGATCAACAATGAGGCCTTCACCCATGTTTGGGGATACTATCCCATCGACGAGGCCGAGGCCCGCCTGGTCGCCCGCCAGCTCCTGACCATGGCCGACCCCAAGCTCCTCAAGATCGTGACCAAAGGGGAGGAGATCGCCGGATTCCTTTTCATCTTCCCCGACGTTTCGGCGGCCCTGCGGAAAACCCGGGGCCGCTTGTTTCCGCTGGGCTGGATCACCATCCTGCGGGCCTTGAAAACGACGACCCGCATGAGCGGAAACGGCGTCGGCCTCCTGCCCCAATACCAGGGCAAGGGGGCCAGCGCGCTTCTTTACGCCGAGATCGCCTCGACCCTGACCGCGGCCGGGGCGACGCACTGCGACGTGGCCCAGGCCATGGAATCCAACGTGAAAAGCCTCGGCGACATGAACATGCTCGGCGTCGTCTGGCACAAACGCCATCGCGTTTATCGGCGAACAATCGCCGGCCCGGGCATCGGCGAGAGGTGAGGCCATGCCCATGACGGCGACCGGACGGCTGCCCCGGCTGACGAAGATCATCTACGGTTCCGGCGATTGGGGCCTGGCCACCTTCAACACCCTGCGCCAGATTTTCTATGCCATCTTCCTGGTCGACGTCGTCGGATTGGAGCCCCGGCTGGCTTCGTTCGCCGCTTTCGTCGGCGTGATGTGGGACGCGATCAACGACCCGCTGGTCGGCGTCATCAGCGACAAGACGCACAGCAAGTGGGGCCGGCGCAGGCCGTTCCTGCTGATTTTCGCCGTCCCCTACGGACTGGCTTTTCTCATCCTCTGGTGGGTGCCCCCCATCCACAACCAGGTTCTGCTGATGCTCTATATCATGCTGGCCTACGCCCTGAGCGACACCTTCCAGACGCTGGTCATCGTCCCTTTCCACGCCATGACCCCGGAGATCAGCACGGACTACGACGAGCGGACGGCCCTGGCCGGCTGGCGGATGTTCTTCAATTTCCTGGCCTCGATCGCCACGGCCATGGCCGCGCCGATGATCGTGCACGCCGTCATGACCTCCGGCGGGACGCAGCAACAGGGCTATTTTCTGGCCGCCGCGCTGTTCGGCGCCACCGCGGTCATCCCCTACCTGCTGATCTTCTTCTCGGTCAAGGAGCGGCCCGAGGCGGCCAAACACCTGGAAATGAACTCCTTCCGCGACTCCGTGCGGATCGCCTGGCACAACATCCCCTTCCGCTACGCCACGGCGATCTACATGCTGAACTGGGTCACTTTCGATCTGCTGGGCATGATCCTGCCGTTTCTTCTGCTTTATTGGGTCGCCCGCGGCGATCTCCTGGCCACAGTCCCCGGCCTGGGCCTGCCCATTTCCTCCGCGGTGCTGGGGCTCATGCTGATCACCGCCCTGGCCGCCCTGCCGTTCTGGGTCTGGCTGTCGAAGAAAATCGGCAAGCGCCTGGCCTACATCAGCGCCCTGGTGTTGTGGGCGGCCCTGCTTCTCCTCGTTCCCTTCATCCCCCAGGGCGCGTACGGCCTGACCCTGGCCCTGGCCGTGGCCATGGGGATCAGCGTGTCCGCGGCCCACGTCCTGCCCGACGCGATTTTCCCCGACGTCATCGATTGGGGCGAGCTTCGCACGGGGAAACGCCATGAGGGCGTCTATTACGGGATCAAGAATTTCGTCCGCAAGATGACGACGGCCTTTGCCATCTTCCTGATGCTCCAGGTCCTGGGCTGGCTGGGCTATACGACGCCGGCTAAAGGCATCACCCGCTGGGCTCAGCCGTCCGCCGCCTTATGGGGGATGCGCATCCTGATCGGCCCGATCGCCGCAGGTCTGCTCGTCGTGACCATCATCGTCACCTGGCTCTTTCCCCTGGACCGGGCCCGTTTTCGCCGCGTCCGCCGCCTTCTCGAACGCCGCCAGGAGCGGGCCGCGGCCCGCTCGGCGCTCCAGGGAGCGTTCCCGCCCGCTACGCTTCCCCGGGATTGACAACTTCTTAACACCCCCCTGACGTCTTCCTAACAACTTCGTGCGGCCGAAGCCTTATTCTATCCTTGTCATCAAGGATAGGAGGATGGCCGCATGAGACACGAACAAACGCACGTGATCCTCAACCCCGCCTCCGGGGGAGGGCGTACCGGCCGGAACCGGGCTTCGATCCTGGCCGCTTTGGCGGGTATTCTGGACCGGCCTTTTTCCCTGGACATAACCCGGCATCCCCGGCAGGCCGCGGCCCTGGCCCGGGCGGCGGTCGAAGCGGACTGCGGGCTCATCATCGCCGTCGGCGGGGACGGGACGATCCAGGAAGTGGTCAACGGCTTTTTCCGCGCCGGGTTCGTCCTCAACCCCGCCTGCCGGCTGGGGATCGTCAACGCCGGGACGGGACGCGGGTTCGCCCAGAGCCTCGGGCTTCCCGGCGACCTGGCCGGACAGTGCCGGACGATCGCCGACGGCCGGACGCGCCCCATCGACATCGGGCGAGCCGAATTCGTCGCCGCGGACGGGACGGCGGGCCTGCGCTATTTCGTCAATGAATGCCAGGCCGGGATCGGCGGCGAAGTCGTCCGGGCCGTGGGGGCGGCCGGAAAAAAGCTGGGCGGCCGCCTGGCCTTCGGCCTGTCCACGCTGGCCGCGGCCTGGCGCGTACCCAACCGGACCGTGACCGTCGCGGTTGACGGCCGGCCCCCTCGGACCGGCTCCTTTCTGGGCATCGTGGCCGCCAACGGCAACACCATGGCCGGCGGGATGAAGCTTCTCCCGGCCGCCGACACCGGGGACGGACTGTTCGATATCCTCTTCATGAACGGCCAGACGCGTCCCCAGCGGTTCCGCAATTTTCCTAAAATCTACTCGGGGCGCCACCTCGAATCCCCGAAATTCGGCTGGGTCCGGGGGACCGGCTTGTCGCTGACGTCCGAGGCCGGGGTCCCCTTCGAGGCCGACGGCGAGCTTCTCGGCCGCCTGCCCGGCCGGATCGACATCTGTCCGGGCGCGGTTTCCGTCTGCGTTCCGGGCCCCTTGAAAGGATGAACCATGACCACCCTGGCCGCGAAAATCCGGCGTTTCGAGTTCGAAGGCCGCATGTTCATTTCCTTCGGCCTGGTGGCCGGCCTGGCCGCCCTATCCTTCACCGTTTTCGCCGCTTGGCCGGCCAACGCCGTCCTTCTGGGCCGGGCCTTCTGGCTGGCCGACGAGACGGGGCGGTCGCTGGGCTTTTTGGCCGCCGCCCTGTGTTCGGCGGCGGCGTCGTTTCTCCGCATCTGGTCCGGGAGCGTCCTGACGTCGCGGCGGATGATGTCGTTCAAGGTCCGGATCGACGCCTTGTGCGCCAACGGCCCCTATCGCCTGGTGCGCCATCCGATTTATCTCGCCGATCTGATGGCCTTTTGCGGCTTCGTTCCGGTTCTGCCTCCCGTCGGAGCGCTTTTGCCGGTTCTCCTCTTTCTCCACTACGGCCAGCTCATCCGCTACGAGGAATTCTCCCTGCGCCAGCAGTTCGGCGAAGCGTTCCGGGACTACGAGGCCGGCCTGCCGCGCCTCCTGCCCGACCGCCGCAGCCTGGCCAACCTGGGGCGCGCCGCCCGTGAACTCGTCTGCACCCGCGACGGGTTTCGCCACAACGCCCTTTATCTGCTGTTCATTCCCGGTTTTCTCGTCGCCGCCCGCACGGGACGCCTGATCTGGGCCGTGGCCATCGGACTTCCGGCGGTCATCGACTGGGGGATCATCCACACCGTGATCGGCACGGCCCGAGAGGGGGCCCCAGCCGGCGGGGGCAAGAAGGTCTTCGCCGACATCCTTTACGCCAATTGCTGGGAAGACCCTCGTTTGGACCGAGAGGCCCTGGCCATCGGCCCGGACGACGTCGTCCTGTCCATCACTTCGGGCGGCTGCAATACGCTCGCCTTCCTTCTGGACGGCCCCCGCAAAATCATCGCCCTCGACGCCAACCCCCGCCAGAACCATCTTCTCGAATTGAAAATGGCGGCTTTCCGCGAATTGCCGCACGAACGCCTCCTGGAGTTTTTCGGCGTGCGCCCGTCTTCGACGCGGCTGCGGACCTACGCCGTTCTGCGGCCGCATCTTGGGCCGGCGGCCGCCCGGTTTTGGGACGGCGAGCGGAGAAAGATCGCCCGCGGGATCATCCACGCCGGCCGCTATGAGCGCTATATGCGCCTCCTGCGGCGGACGGTCGTCTCGCCCCTGGCGGCCCGCGGCCTGGTGGATCGATTGTTCGCCGCCGAAGATCCGGCCGAGCGCGAACGCCTCTTCCGGGAGCGCTGGAACGGCTGGTGGTGGAAATTCCTGACCCGGGTCATGCTCAGCCGGCGGCTCAATGCCCGGCTCTTCGACAAGGCCTTTTTCGCCTACCTGGACGGGGATTTTTGCTTCGGCCGCCACTTCGCCGCCAAGGCCGAACGGGCGCTTGTCCGCCTGCCCATCGGCCGGAACAGCTTTCTGTCCTATATTCTCCGCGGCCGCTTCGCCGAGGAGGACGGCCTGCCGATCTACCTGCGCGCCGAAAATCACGATCTCATCCGGGACCGGCTCGACCGGATCGAGATCGCCACGGCGGGCTGCCGGGAGTTCCTCGCCTCTCTGCCCGACGGCGCCGTGTCCAAGTTTAATTTTTCCAACATCTTTGAATGGATGCCGCCGTCCGCTTTTGAAGCCCTCCTGCGGGAAACGATCCGCGTGGCCCGGGACGGGGCCGTGCTGACCTACCGCAACCTTCTCGTTTTGCGCGAGCATCCCGCCGCGCTCGAACCGGCCATCCGCTCCCGCGCCGAAACGGCCCGGATTCTGAAAGAGCAGGACCTTTCCTTCATCTACGACAACTACGTCGTGGAAGAGGTCCGGAAGGGCTGAGGCCATGGCCTATGAAGTCCGCACCGTGGCCGATCGCCGGGATCAGCGCGATTTTCTGCGGCTCCCCTTCGCCCTCTACCGCGGGGATCCGAACTGGGTTCCGCCCCTTGTCTCCGAAGTCCGCCGGACCCTGGACCCCCGACGTAATCCCTATTTCGCCACGGCTTCGCTGGCCCTTTTCCTCTGCCGCCGCGACGGCGTCCCCGCCGCCCGGACGGCCGTCGTCATCAATTCCCGCCACGAGGAAAAATTCGGCGAGCGCGCCGCCTTTTTCGGTTTCTTCGAAGCCGAGGATGATCCCCGGGCGGTCCGCCTGCTTTTCCGGGCGGCCGAAGAGCACGCCCGCGCCCGCGGCGCCCGCCTCCTGGAAGGGCCGTTCAATCCGAACCATTATTCCGAAGTGGGCCTGCAGATCGACGGCTTCGGCGCCCCGCCCTCTTTTTTCCAGCCGTATAATCCGCCCTCTTATCCGCGGCTTCTCGAGGGCCTGGGATATCGCCCCATTGTACGCCTCCAAACGATGAAGAATCCCCGCTTCGCCGAGACGCTTCGCGCGTTGGGAAGCGCGCCTCCGGGGAGAAAGGCGAACCGGGACATCACCGTGCGCCCCGCCCGGCTGGACGATTTGGACCGGGAGCTGGAGATCATCCGGGACGTCAACAACGAGGCCTTCGCGGACAACTGGCATTTTCTGCCGCTGAGCCGGGAGGAATACGCCTTCGCGGCGAAACATATGCGCCTGGTCACCCCTCCCGGCCTCGTTCTGATCGGCGAATATCGGGGCCGCCCCGCGGCCGTCCTCCATGCCGTCCTCGACATCAACCCGCTGCTTAGAGGGCTCCGCGGGAAAACCGGCCCTCTCCGGATGGTGCGCTTTCTCTGCGGCCGGCGCGGCGTCCGAAACCTTATTATCTTTTCCGCCGGCATCAAGAAGCCATACCGCCATACCCACGTTTTCGCGGCCATGCTCCAGGCCTTCGCCGAGGCGGCCCGGGGCTTCGAGGCGGCGGAGACGACCTGGATTTCCCCCGACAACACCGCCGCCGTGGCCGCCGCAGAGACGCTGAATATGCGGCCCGATCGATCGTTTGCCGTCTATGCCAAGGAGCTCTGTCCATGATCCGTGTTCTCGAACCGGCGGACTGGGGCCTCAAGGCGGCCGAGGATGGGGCCCTCCTGATCGGCGATTGCCGGGCCGTGGATTTGGCCCGCGCTTACGGAACGCCGCTCCACGTCCTGAACGAGCCGCGATTGGAGGAGACCGGCGCCCGTTTCCGGCGGGCCTTCGAGAAGGCCTACCCGGGCCGGACATCCATCCATTTCGCCCTCAAGTGCAATTCCGTTCCGGCCGTTCTCCAGGGCGTCCGCCGGGCCGGGCTGAGGGCCGAGGTGATGAGCGAATTCGAGCTCGACCTGGCCCTGCGCTTGGGCTGGGAAGGTCCGGACATCGTCGTCAACGGCCCGGCCAAAACGCCGGCCTTTCTCCGCCGCTGCGTCACACTCGGCGTACGCTACGTCGTCGTCGATTCGCTGAGCGAGATGGAGTCCCTCGGCCGGATCGCCGCAGAGGAGCGGAGGCCGGCCTCCGTCCTTTTACGGATCAATCCCGATTACGTCCCGCGCGGCCTGAACGGCGGCGCGGCCACGGGCAGCCGGACGGGCTGTGCTTTCGGCCTCGATCTGAAAACGGGGGAGGCCGATCGCGCCCTGGACCGAGTCCGGTCCCTGGAACGGATCGTCTTCGCCGGTTTCCATTTTCACATCGGGACCGGCATCCGCCGCCCGCGCGCCTACGCCCGGGCGCTGGAGCGCCTGGGGCCGCTCGTTCGGCGGGCCCGGGGCCTGGGGTTCCCGGTGAGCGCCATGGACGTCGGCGGCGGGTTCGCCTCGATGACGACGCGGGAGATGACGACCCGCGAGCTTTTGGCCTACCAAGGATGGGGGCGTTTGCCGGCGGGAATTCCGGCCGGGGGCGAACCCTCTTTCGAGGACTTCGCCGCCGGAATTTCCCGGGCCTTGCTGGACCTCTTTCCCGACGGCGCGAAACCCGAGCTGATCGTCGAACCCGGCCGGGCCGTGGCCAGCCCCAACCAGGTCCTGCTTCTGTCCGTGCGGCAGGTCAAGACGCGCCCCCGGGCGGGAACATGGGTCATCACGGACGGCGGCCTGGGCACGGTCTGCCTGCCCACGTTTTATGAATATCACGAAATCTTCCTGGCCGATGACCTGCGGCGGCCCCGGACCATGGTCGCGACGATCGTCGGTCCCGTCTGTTTCGCCTCGGACTTCGTCTACCGGAACAAGCCCCTCCCTTCCGTCCGACCCGGGGAAATCCTGGCCGTCATGGACAGCGGCGCGTATTTCACGGCCCAGGAGCATTCGTTCGGTTTCTACCGGCCGGCCGTGGCCGCCGTCAGCGGCCCGGCCCACCGACTGGTTCGCCATCGGGAATCCTTCGAGGAAGCGATCGGCCGCGACGAGATCGCGGCGCCGCTTCCCGCCCTCATGAAAGGAGAACAGCCATGAAATTCGCCGTCATTCAAAACGATGTCCAGCCCCACAGAGACGCGGTCGCCGCGGCCGTCGTCCAAGCCTGCCTGGCCCACGGCCATGAACGGACCGCCCCGGACGGCGGCATCAGCTTCGTCCTGAACCTGACCGGGACGGGCACCCCGCGCGCCTTCCGCCGGCGGGCCCAGTCCGTCTTCGTCTTTTCCTTCATCGGCCTGGACCGCCGGCCGGCGGACCTTCGGGCTCTGTGCTACGAAACGCTCGTTCGGACGCTGTCCAACGTCCTCCTTTGCGCCGTCCCCCGCCTCGGAGCCGAGGGATCGGAGCCGGGCCCGGATTGGGACGTCTTCTGCACGACGCCCGAGGCCGGGTTTTACCGCCTGCCGGTCGACGGCGAACTGATCTATGCCCGTCTGGCGCCCATCGCCGGGGCCCATTTCGCCATCGGCAACAGACTGGAGGTGGATCTGCCGGCCCGGCTCTGGGAGACGTCCCCGGTGGTGGAAGACATCAAGGCCTACGGCCGGGAGCTCGATTCTCTGGGCGTCCTGCCGGCGCCCTTTCCGCTCCGGGATTTCCTGAGCGGGGAGCAGATCCGCCACATCTACGCCATCTTCGAGATGACCGGCTTGAGCTACGGCAACCTCAGCGCCCGCGAGGCCGTGCCCGAGCTCGGCCCCAGCGCATTCTGGATGACGGCGCGGGGTGTGGACAAGGCCCGCCTGGCCAAGGTCGGCCGGGACGTGCTGCTGGTGACCGGCATCGATCCGGAAACGGGCCGGGTCCGCCTCAGCCTGCCCCCCGGGTATTGGCCGCGGGCGCGCGTCTCCGTGGACGCCGTCGAGCACGAGCTCATTTACCGCACCTTCCCCGAGGTCGGAGCCATCGTCCATGTCCATGCCTGGATGGACGGCGTGCCCTGCACGCATCAGAATTATCCCTGCGGGACCCGGGAGCTGGCCGAGGACGTCGTTTCTCTCCTGGGCGCGACGAACGTCCCGGGGCGGACCGCCGTCGGGCTGAAGAACCACGGCCTGACCCTGACCGGGCCCTGCCTGGAGGACATCTTCGCCCGCCTGCGCGGCCGGCTGCGGATCCAGGTCGAGATGGCGGCTTGACCGGCGGCGGGCCGATATTTTCTCCCCTTCAGCGAGGAGGGCGGGGCACTCCCCGGCTAGGCGGAAGCGGGCTTGTCTTTCACCCCCCGATCCATCGGCGCAGGGCATTCCCCGGCCGAGGCTTGCCTATTAAGATGAATTGCAGCACAATTCCATCGCGGTCCGTCCGGAAGGGCAAGCTCCGGGCCGCGCTGGAGGAAGCGTTATGAACAAGAGAGTCGGTTTCACCCTGATCGAGATGGTGATCGCTGTCGCCATCCTCGGCATCCTGACCGTGGGCTCCTTTCCGAGCATCCTGAATTCGATCGAAGTCCGGAGCCTGGATAACGCGGCCCGCGACATCGTCTCCTCCCTCCAGCAGGCCAAATGGCAGGCGGTCACGGACAAGCTTAATCACCGCGTCCGCTTCGCCAGCACGGCGGGCAGCTGGACCTATCGGATCGAAACGGAAAATCCGGCCGGGACCTGGACCGCCGAGCCCCGCACTACGATCAAAACGGTGCCGGCCCGATTCGCCCTGGGCGTGAATCTGCCCGCGGGGTACACGGTCGTCTTCCTGCCGGACGGGCTCATTTCCGGATACAACAGCTCCCTGAATTCGATCACTTTGTCCTCGTCCAAGCTGGGGAGGCTCAGCCAGGCCAACCGCTGGACGATCCGCGTCTTTGCCAGCGGGTCGTTCAAATTGGCCAAGGCGGCGGGGTGACGACCATGCGACGAATCCGGCGGGTTTTGTCGTCAAGGCGGGAGGCCGGTTTCTCCCTGATGGAGGCCATCATCGGCATCGCCGTGATGGGCATCGCCATGCTCGGCCTGGCCCAGATTTTCCTGCTGGGCGTGGCCAACAACCGGCGGGGAGGGGAGATCGCCGCGGCCTCCTTCTTCGCCCAGCAGCGGATCGAGTACCTGCGAGGGCTGACGGCCGAAGAGCTGAACAGTTTCCCTTCGACGGCGCGCGGCGAATCGGCCGACGAAACCACCGACGCCAACGGCGACGGGACCGCTGACTTCCGCCGGATCACCCAAATCACGTCGGCGAACCTGTCCTATACGGTCAAGATCCTGGTCTTCCCGGCCGCCAAGATCGGGGCGAATGCGGCGGCCCTGACCGCCAATCCCTGGGGAAATAAGGTCCGGGCCGTGCTCAACACGGTCATCAGCCGGTAAGGAGCGCCATGACCAGGAAAGGGTTCACCCTGATTGAGTTGATGGTCGGGAGCGCCATCATGGTGGTCCTCGTCCTGGGCGCGCTGATGATTTATTCGCGCAGCAACAAGATCTCGGCCGACCAGCAGCAGTATGTCGAGCTGCAGAACGACGTCCGGGCGGCGATGTTCTTCATCGCCCGGGACGTGCGCATGGCCGGGGCCGGAATTCCGTCGGCCTTCGCGGGGTATGTGATTCAAGGCTTCGACAATGAGACCGGCGCCAACGGCATCACCCCGGATCGCCTGCGCATCATGGGCAATATCTCGGACCCGCTCCTCCTGACGATCACCAAATGTCCGGGAAATTCGGGGAAGTTCGACTTCAACGACTACAGCTTTGAACAAAACGCCGGGTATCCCGATTCCTTCTATCTGGGGCGCACCGTCCTCGTGCTGCCCAAGGCAGGATCCAGCTGCATCGGCGCCACCGTTCGGACGATTTCCAGGGTCAACCATAACGCTGGAGGGACGAACGAAGCGTTTGATACCTCCGCTCCGCCCGCCGGCTTGAGCCTGCCCGGGGGCCTGTCGGATGTCTGCGCGGATACGGAGTATGCGCCCGGCGGGACGCTCACGCTCATCGACGTCAACGAATACTGGGTCGATGTCACCGGCAGCGTCTCCGGCTTGACCGCCGGCGTCAATGGCTACATCGGCGGCGGGACGGGCGGCGTCCTCTACGCCACCAAAAACGGCGTTTATTATCCACTGGCCCAGAACATCGAGACGCTTCAATTCCAGTACAACGGCGATTTCGACGCCGACGGCACCATGGACGGATTCACCAATTGGAACGCGTCCTGGACGAAAACGCAGGTCGCCGCCGTCCGCCAGGTCCGGATCATCGTCGTGGGCCGGACCCGGGATGCCTTCGCTTCGATCGCCAAGGTCCCGGTTTCGAGCCTTTATCTTTATCGCCGGCCTCCGGCGGCCAACACGCCGGCCGCCACGTCCGACGATTGGCACAAGCGCTTTCTCCTGGAAACCACGTCCACCTTGCGCAATGCCTCCATGAACATCTACAACCTGGGGATGCGATGAAAACGATCGGACGAAAGCGGGAGCGCGGAGCGGGACTGTTCATTGTCATTTTGATCTCGGCCGGCCTGGCCGCGATCGGCATCACCCTGGTTTCGCTGACGTCCATGGGACCGCGGCTGTCGGGGGGGCTGAGGAGCCAAGAGGAGGCGTTCAACGCCGCCGAGGCGGGCTTCGAGGCGGCCCGGGCCCTGGTCGAAAACAACCTAACCTTGGGGACCTGGCCGAGTTTCTCCGGCCGCTACCTGGTCCAGCCGACCGGCATCGACGTGCCGCTCATATCCGGCGCCCGGAACCCCGCCTATTTCCGCAATTGGACGGACCAGGAACTGCTGGTCCTTTTCGACGCCAACGGAGACGGGACGCCCGATGTGGCCAACCTGCTCTTCCTGAACCAGACGTTCGCCCTGAACGAGCAGGGCCAGACCGACACGCGGCTGAGCGCCACGGCCTTTCTCATCAACAAACAGGCGGGGGGAGGGACGGCAGACGTCAATGCCGCCCTCCTGGTCGTTATCGGCGTGGTCAAGGCCGGAACCCGCATCCTGGCCACGACGCGGTTGGAAATCGAGATTTCCTTCCAGAGCCAGGGGACGTAGGGGATGCTCTCCGAGGAGGGTGACGCCATGAAAAAATTTCCATTTAAATCGGCCGCGGCGGCCGCCGCGTTCGCCGGCTTGCTTTTCCAAGGGGGGCCGTCGGCCTTGTCCCAAAGCACCTGCACCGAATACACCGGCACGGTCAGCGAGACGTTCGCCACGGTGACGAATATGGACGTTGCCGATAGCACGGTCGACTTCTGGTGTACGCATGCCACCTCCCCCAGCGACATCGCATCCTTGAACAAAGTAGGGGGCGTTTTCACCGTCCAAAACCCGGTCGACACGCCCAGCTGGCTCAACACCATCACGTCCAGCGACTTCGACTTGGACGGCTGGCCGGACTTCGTGGGAACGAGCAGCAGCTTCAGCAATTGCCTTGTTTTCGTCAAAAACATGGCTGGCCAGGGCCAGCCCGGCACCTTTAAGATCACTTTATGGATCGACGGGTCCAGCGGCGACGCCACGGATTGGCCCGTGACCGGCGTGGGCGGAGCGGCCCTGGACCTCGAAGGCCGTTGTTCCATAACCTCGGGCGACTACGACGGCGATGGAGACATCGATTTCATGTATGCCTGTAGCGTGACTAACGTTTCGCTACCGCGGATGTGGCTGTACCGGAACACCCTGATCACCAACGGCACCAACACCGGCACGATCGGGTTTCAGCAGGTCGATCTGACGTCGGCCCTCTCGGCCGGGCTCAAGGGCCTCGCCTGGTCGTCGACTTCGATGGTCTCGATCGATCTCGACAAGGACAAGGACGTCGACGTCCTTATCGGCAACAAAGAGGGCAAAGTTTTCAAGCTGACCAACACCGGCAACAAGCTGATCAACAGCTCGACGTTTTACCTCGAGCCCACCGCCATCATCGCCACGGGCTGGGGCGGGCGGGGCGCAAACATGGTCTCGGTCGCCGATTTCCGGGGCGTCGGCGCCCTGGACGTCATCGTCGGCAGCGTCAGCAACAACATCCTTCTCCATTACGCCAACGATGGAGCCGGCCATTTCAGCCAGTACCAGTCCATCACCTACAACGGGGCGGGCACCGTCTCGCTGGCCGCGGATTTCGACCAGAACGGGACCGTGGACCTGGTCATCGGCACGGACGGCTATAACTACCCGGCCAATAACAACACCTATACGGGCTACGGCGCCAAGGTCTTCTATCTGCGGAACAAGGGCCAAGCCGTGTTCAGCCAAAAGATGCTTTTCGACGGCACGACGTTGTCGCCGGCGATCCTGGATTTCGATATGGGCGCCGTATTCGATTACGACAAGGACGGCCTTCCCGATTTCGTCATCGCCGACGGCAACCAAGCGAAGTATTACTTTCTTTTCAAAAACACCCTGGCCAACGTTTACAACACCTCGGGGATCGCCCAATCGGCCGATCTCACGCCCACTCTCGGCGACAACGATTATGCCATCACCAGGGCCCGCATCACCGGGCTGACCCAGCGCTGTTCGGCGGGGTCATCAACGGGCCTGGACGTTGCGTATTTCCTGTCCAACGACGACGGGCAGAGCTGGATATATTACGCCGAGTTCACCGGCTCGGCGCTGGTCAACGCCGGGGCCCAGGCGTGGATGGATTTCAAGACCTACGGCAGCAAGCTGCGCTGGATGGCCGCGCTGATCGCCCCTGAGGACGTCATACAGGATTACACCAACGCCTCCCTCGAGACGCCCATCCTGGACACCATCAGCCTGGAATACATCTACGTCCCCCGGCGGGAATATTCGCGGACCTCGGCCGCGACCGAGGTCGTCGTCTCCGGTCAGCGCAAAGAGCTGATGATTTCGGCCACCTTCATGTTTCCGGGCCTGGAGGGCCATCTGCGGGCCTACGACGTGACCGATATCGCCATGCAGGCAACGGTCAATTCCACGATCCAGACCATCACCTCCCCGGATCCGAACAGCCCGACGGGCCGGACGGTGGCGTCCGGAGGGACCATCCTGTGGGACGCCGCGGACCTG
>Ga0315275_10001574_pt1 | contig 20229 bp, 15 predicted proteins | sample YL17G03_0_MG_FD_205557 | JGI IMG/M metagenome (GOLD analysis project Ga0315275, IMG submission 205557) | Sediment microbial communities from Yellowstone Lake, YNP, Wyoming, USA - YL17G03_0 | ecosystem: Environmental > Aquatic > Freshwater > Lake > Sediment | place: USA: Wyoming | collected...
CCGACCTTTGTGAGATCGCGAGCGTTCCGTTATCGCCCAGGAACCTCTCGATATCGCCGTCGTACCGGTTCGCCGAGAGGACCTGGTACGAGGCCGTCACCGCACCCTGGGGCGCTTCGTACTCGTAGACGGCCACGACCGTGTCATACCACTCGTGTGTCGCCTTGTCGTAGTAGTTCGTGTGGCCGCTGGCAAGAATCGAGGTCGGGCGGGCACCGAGAAACCAGTTGTAGACATCGACCTGGTGCGCGCCGAACTCGACGACCGGACCGCTTCCCAGTCCCTTGTACCACCGCCAGTTCCTGAATTGCTCCATGGACCCGTAGCCGTACTTCCTGAGCGTAGGCGGATCGATTTCCGCTCTCTTGGGCCAGCCGTACGGCAATTGAACACCGCGATTCGACTGGCCGTTAACCGCGACGATCCGACCCAGCAGCGTCACCTCCGCCAATACCGTCTCGTAGCAGAAACGATACTGCGGATTGCTGCGGCGTTGTTGGCCGATCTGGAGGAGCCTGCCGTTGCGCCGTGCGGCCTCGACCATTCGGCGGGCGTCCGCCACGGTATGAGCCATCGGCGTCTCGCAGTAGACGTGCAAACCCGCGCTCAGGCAGGCGATCGTGTGCCGGGCGTGCCAGAAATCGGGCGTGGCCACGATCACCGCCTGTAAATCCTTCTCTTTGTCCAGCATCTCACGGTAGTCTTCATACGCATTACATACGTGCGTGTATGCCCGCAGCCGCCCTGTCATCCATTTGCGGTTGTAGGGCCAGATGTCGCACACCGCTTGGAAGCGCACGCCCGGAATCCGGCGGGCCGCTTCCATGAGCACCTTGCCCTGCTCCCCCGCCCCGAGCAGGGCGACAGAGATCGGTTCGACCCTCTGACCTTCCTGGGCGGCACGCAAGGCGGCCGGTCCGAACGCCAGCGCGGCGCCGCCGGCCGCTACGGTTTGCAGGAAACGACGGCGGTCAGATGTGCTTGTTTGATCGTTCATGTTACACCACAAATTCCTCGGGTTTGAATTCCAGCCGGCGGCCGGCTTCGGCGGCTTCGTTGACCTTCAGGACCGTCACGGCCGTTTCGTAACCGACCTCGGGTGGGCAGGTCAGCTTGGCCTTGCCGCGAATGGCGTCGAAGAAGTTCTCCAGGTGCGGCTGATGAATCAGCTTGTCCGCCTGGACCGGCAATTGGTAGCACGGAGGCGGGACGGACTCGCGGCTGTCCAGCGATGCCGCCTGCGCGGCCATGGGCTTTTTCTCCGGCTCCACCGCCGCACCAAGATAACCCTTGCGGCTCCACGGCTCCCACTTCCTCGGCTCGACCCACGTCTCGCGATAAATCCGGCAGCGCGAGGCCCGCTCGGAGACGAGAAGCGTCCCCTCGTGGCCCATGAACATCTCGAAGTAGCCTTGGCCGCTGTTGGTGGTGATCGTCTGGTAGTACGCGCTGACCGGGCCCTCGGCCGTAATGTACTCGTAGATGGCCATTACCGTGTCGTACCACTCGTGGGTCTTTTTGTCGTAGTAGTTGGTCCGGCCGCTGGCGAGCACCGACGCCGGCCGGGCACCGAGGAACCAGTTGTAAATGTCGATCTGGTGCGAGCCAAGATCGACGATGGGCCCGCCGCCGAGGCCTTTGTACCACCGCCAATTGCGGAGCTGCAGCATCGACTCGTAGCCGTACTTCTTCAATGTGGCCTCGTCGAGGTCTGTGCCTTTGGGGCAGCCGAGTGGCTGCTGCACGGACCGGTTCCACTGGCCGTTGATCGCCGTCAGTCGCCCGAGCAGCTTGGCTTCGCCGAGCAGCTTCTCCCGGCAGAAGTTGTAGATCGGGCTGCTGCGGCGCTGGTGGCCGATCTGCAGGAGCTTGCCGGTCTTGCGGGCGACCTCGACCATCTTGCGGGCCCCTGCCAGCGTGTTCGACATCTCCTTCTCGCAGTAGACGTGCAGCCCCGCATTGAGGCAGGCGACCGCATGCTCGGCGTGCCAGCAGTCCGGCGTGGCCACGAGGACCGCGTTCAGGCCCTTTTCCTTGTCGAGCATCTCGCGGTAGTCTTCATAGGCATTGGCCCCGTGTTTGTACGCCCGCAGCCGGCCGGACACCCATTTGCGGTTGTACGGCCAGATGTCGCTCACCGCCTGGAACCGCACGCCCGGAATCCGCCGCGTGGCCTCCATGAGGACTTTGCCTTGCTCCCCCGCCCCGATCAAGGCGACATTGATGACGTCCCTACTCTCCGCCGCCTGCAGATCACTGAACACCGCTGGCCCAAAGGCCAGCGCCGCCCCGGCCCCCGCCGCCGACTTGAGGAATCCCCGCCGATCCCATTGCTGTGGTACCGCGTTCGCGTTCATGGCTTGCCCCTTTCCAGTCGTCCGACGGGTCCGCCCGCCAAAACGACGCAGTATGTCCCCAATACTCTACATAGGAGCTCCCGACCGGAACCGGCAGGTGTGTCATGCCGTTTTGCCGTTCCGCCAGTACAGTTGCGCGGACCAACGGAATGTTACAGTCCACCACCACATGTCAGAACTCGTGCGTCTGAGATGGCTTCGTTTCGCGCGCAATCTCCTCCCACAGAGTCACAAGACTTGTGAAATGCGGTACTATCTTGCCGGCGGTTCTTGTCCCAACACGTCCTTGTAAAGGCGACGGATCGCCGCTTGCTCGGCGTCGGTCTTGACACTCTCCCACTCCGCCGCCAGACTCTGCTCAATCAACTGACGGTTGACATGCACGGAGTTCTTGAGGCTCCAGGCGATCCGCCCCGGCAGTTCGCTCTGTTGGTCGGTCACCGCCATCCGGATCAGCCGGCGGACAACCGGCTCGCTCTTGTCGCGCACCGCCGACAATCCATAGTAGACAGCGTTGTACCGCACTTCGCGGTCGCTGTCCGCGGACAGCTTGAGCATCAGCTCGATGACGGTCGGGTCCTGCGGTTGCGTCGTTGTCACCCAAAGCCACCGGTAACCGGCGGCGCTGGCCACCTTGTTGCGCACGCGAGGGTCCGGGTCGGTGCTGACGGTCTGCAACACGGGCACGAACGACTCGTCCAGCATCTCGATCCACTTCTGATTGTGGCCGATCGTGATCAGGACCTGGTAGCGCGGCTCGCTGCCACCGCTCAGAAGGGTCTCCTTGAACTGCGCCAACTGAGGGCCGAATTTGATCTGGCCCTGCCGGACACGGTACCCGGGCAGCCAGCTCTCGAAATCCAACTCGCCCTGGAAATGCTTGAGGAGTGCGGCGGCCATCTCCTGCTTCGCGGGGTCCTTGTCGTGCAGATAAGGAGTGAGGTAGGAAAGCAGTTGCTCGCGCTGGGCGCCGATGCCCCAGGTGATCCGCCCGACTTCTTCGCCCTGCATGCAGATGGCGGCCAGCGTGTACAGAATGTTCGGCGACTTGTTCTTCACGACGGATAGGCCGGAATAGATGGCATAGTGCCGTTCGAGCGGCACCGCGTGGTACATGATCTCAATCGCCTCGGGATTCTGCGGCTGCTTGCCCCAGATGAAGTGATTACCGATCCATTGGAGAACGGAGTTGTGACTGTGTGTCGTGCGGCGGAAGCCCCGACGCGCGGTTGACAGGATCTCCTCGTCGGAGCGCCCGTCCCGGTCGCCGGCGCGGAAGAGCACATCGAGCTCTTTGCCCGCCTCCGGGTCATCGGGAAAGAACCCATTGGGATCGGGCGGGACATAGCGGTCCGTCCGCTGCCAAGCCAGGACTGTTGACGATGGACTCGGCGTCTGTGTCTGCGGAGGTTGTGGGGTCGCGTCCACCCGCGTCGACGGCTCGCGCTGCAGTTGCTCGTACCGCTTCCACAGATCCTTCAGAACCTGGGGATCGGACAGGCCGTGGCCCTGAGTCTGGGCGGGGCCGCGCCTGGTGAAGTCGCCGTGATTGGGGTCGGCGAATTGCGGGTCGGCCGTAACGGAATCGGCTGGCTTTTCCAGGCTCTCCGCGTCCGTGGCGTTGGCCCAGAATACGTTCGGGGCCACCACGTTGAAGTTCTCCGTGCCCTCCTTGAAGAGGGCGAGGCCGCGCTGGTTCTTGGCGAGCACGTTGTTGCGGATGGAGAGCCGGCAGGAGTCCCGCATGTCGATCCCGGAGAAGCTATTGTCCACGATGACATTATTCGCGATGACGTAATCGGCGCGGCCGAACGCGGAGATCCCCGTGCCGTTGCCCACGATCAGGTTATTGGTGATGGTCCCCCGGCCGGTCCTGTTGCCGAGGTAGATGGCGCGATTGGCGTTCTTGATGAGCAGGTTGTCTTTGACGTTGAGAATGCCGCCGGTGCAGCGCACGGCATGGAATTTCGAGCCGGTGATGATGTTCCGCTGGACGGTGAGCGTGCTCCCATCGTAACCGATCACACCCTGATGGCCGCAATCGGTAATGATGCAGTCCTGCACGGCACCTTCGGTGCCTTGCCCGTAGCAGATAACGTACTCAAACCCGCTAAACCGGCAGTTGGCTACGGTGCTCTTGGATCGCCCGTCGACGTAAACAGCCATCGGTGAGCGCTTGAAGTCCCCAAGGGGAGCGAATCGGCAATTGCGGATCAGGGCATTCGTATCCTTCACCAGAAGGGCGGAGGGGAGCTCCGTTTTCTTGTCCGTCGCCAACTGCCACCGGATCGTCAGATTCTCGACGGTGACTTGCCCCTGCCCCTGGGTGTTGATCGAAATGGCCGGCCGGTCGGCCGTAACCTCGATGATGCAATTGTCCTGCGTTTCGCCTTGCAGCACCACGGGCTTGGCGATTTCGACCGGCGTCGTGTACCGGCCCGCCGGGACCACGACCACGCTTCCCGGCTGGGCTGCCGCGAGCAAGTGTTTCAACCTGTTCTCGTTCTGCTTCGCCTCCGATTGCTCCGGCCCGACAAGGGCGCCTCCGCCGGCGCCCTTGTCGTTTGTGTTCGCAGCCGCCTGTGCCCCGAGGACCGGATTGCCGTTCGGGTCCACCACCCGCCCGGAGACTCCACTCGATGGTGCTTGGGGCGTCGCGGACGTCGGGCTTCGATAGGGTGAACTCTCTGGGAGGGTCTGGTCCAGCGTGAAGTCTACACCGTTGATGATCTGCCCGGCGGTCAGAGTGTGCCGGTAGTCTTTCGTTTGCCAGTGGCTGCCGGAGAAACTCGTGCGGATGTAGACATAGACCCCACCGGGTGGGAAGCGGTACGCCCATGTGCCGTCGGCGCGGCTGAGGATGTACTGGCATGCCGCCCCGGACTCGGGCCGGGCCGTGGAGTAAAAGGCGATGTCGATGCCCTTCAGGGGGTGCCCGCCTGCGTCCGTCACCTTTCCCCGAATGATGCCGCCTTTGGTGAGGACGAGCTTGATCCCGTCGCGCGTTTCGCCGGGACGCAGAGCGTCGAATGAAACCGCCGTCGCGGCCCAGTCCGGCATCACATCCTTTTCAGGCCCGTCCAGCATCACCAGGACGTTGCACGGAGTCGGGCTGACACCTTTGAGCTCGAACTGTCCGGCGTCGTCGGTTGTGGCCTCTGCCCAGCCCGCTGGTCCGTGGGCATCCGCCTTTTCATGCGCCTGCGTTTCAACGCGGATGCCCTTGGCGGGCTTGCCCGCATCCTCGTAGACGATGCTCCCGCGCAGGGTTACGCCATGGTGCAAGGTGATCTTAAGCGGTACGTTCGGATCATCTGTTGCCCCTATGCAGAAGATCTCTGTGGTCCGTCCATCTCCGGTTCGGACACCATAGTTGCCGAATTTGCCAGTTTGGGCCGCGCGCGTGAGCCCCGACTCGTAACCGTTCGCGGATATCAGGAAGAACACGTCGCTCTCGGTCGGCATCTGCTCCAGGGTGAAGGAACCGTCAGGCCCTGTCACGGCGCGCGGGGGCAGACCGGCGGATTCGGCCGGGAATCGAAAGACGTCATTTTGCCTCCAGCAAGAGCACAGAACAACCGTTGCATTGGGGACCGGCTCGCCGAGCTCATTCACTACCGTGCCGGAGACCTTCTCTCCCGGCAGCATCGTGATGCGCACAAACGTTTCTCCTCCGGTGGCATCCAATTCCTTGCCCCACAGTCCACGACCCGGCTTGCAGGCGAGAAGCGTGTGCCGGACCGAGGGCTGCAACGTCTTGTCGAACCGGAATGCCCCCGCCGCGTCGGTCCGAACGGTCAGCGGGAGGTTGTCTTCGCTCTTACCCGCGTTGGGCGCTTCCTCCAAGAGGAGAACCTCCACGTCGCCCAGCGGTTTGCCTTGACCGTCCACTACTGTGCCGGACAGTTGGTAGGGCTGTGGCTTGCCCAGCATGACACGCAAACCGGTGGTTCCGGTGGCGACGGCTCGAAGGGATTCGGTTCGATATTGCTCGGCACGAACGCACAGGTCCGTGACGCCGGGATTCAGGCCGGTAAAAGCGAAGCGGCCTGTGGCGTCGGTTCGCACCAAGTCCTCGCGCATCAGCCGGCGCATCCGGGAACCGACCTTCACAGGTTGGGGGAACAGCAGCAGATCCTTGTTCTCCACGATCACGCCGGCGTCGCTGATAGGATTGCCGTCTGAGTCGACCACGACGCCGGAGATTTCCTGCGAAGCCGTTTCCGACAGGGTCGAAGCGGCCATCCCCCTTTTCAGGGTGGCTATGATCTGGCCAACTTCCTCCGTCGTGAACCGGCCGATGATCGGCAAGCCTCTTCCAGACAGCGGCGTGCTGATGAAGGGAACGGCGATCACTCGGCCCTCGAACACGACCGCCATGCAATGCCGCAGGTTCGCGTCTCCGAGCTTGTGGAGGAGCTGAACGCCGGTCTCGTCCATCGTCAGCGTAATCGCGCGGTTGCCTGCTACGTAGGGGGTCTCGCGGACATCCTCCAGTCGCCAGGTCTGGTCCTTGAGCATCACGTGGGACTTGTCATTCCAGAGCAGCATGTACGTCTTGCCGCCGTACTCGCACGTGATCTGATCGGCCGGGAGAATCGTGCCCGGCCGGACCTCGAACCAGGCGAAATCACTGCCCAGCGCCCGCCCGCCCTCGGCGAACGCCTGCTTGTACTTCGCGACAACCTCCGAACCGACCTCATCAAGTTTCGGTGCGATGCGGAAGCCCAGTATAGCGTCATCGTTCTCGGGCTCGACCAGGGCGCCTCCGCTGGCGCCCTTGTCGGTCGAGACCGGTGATGGATCAAGAGGAATGTTCTGGAAAGTGACCCAGGTGAGCTTCTGTGTTTGCAGTTGAATGGAGGCGATGTCCGCGAGGGGCAGATCGAATTCTCCCTGGCAACTGCCGAGGTCCTGACTTGCCCGGTTTGAGGAACTTCTCGTCTTGTGTACGACCCCGTTCTTGTCGATGGCGATCAGGCGAATTTCCCTGTCGAGGATCCTGTGCGCAACCGTGAGAGAGGTTCGGCCGTCTTTCTCGATGGCTGGGCCGAACATAGCGTCGGGCACTGTGACACTCGTGCTATCGATGCGGCCCTCGAGCCTACCGCGCGTCTCCCAGGCGTTCTCCATCCCGACACCGAAATCGAGCTGCACCTGGTTGACGTAGGGTTCAACGGATAGCACGGCGGAGAATAGGTTCTCCGCACCCTGTGAGGCGCTGGTTTGGGCCCAGCTCTTGTCTTTCACGGGGCACGGTCCACTATAGCTGCGGATCGGGGGATAGCCTGATTTGAGCTTCGTGATGACCTCGTTGGCGGCTCCCTGGAGGCGAAAGAGCACCTCATAATGCTTCCACGCCGGACTGATATCGGTGGACACGAGGCGATCATAGGGTCGTATGGGCATTCGTTCGCCGTTGGGCCGTCGCCATGGCTTGCCCGCGCTGGGATGCTCGCAGACGCCGAGCAGCTCGACCGTCACGCCGTTCGGCAGCACCGCCGTGAAGTCTGATGATGAAGCAGACTCCTTCTCAGCGGTCATCTGCTGTTCCTCCAGCTGGGCTACCGCCTTTTGCCCACGGTCGGCAATGGGCCTTGCCTTGGCCATCGGAAGCAACACGGTAGCAATGGTGATAATCAGTAGACAGCCGAGGATTCCGAGCTTGGTGGTTTTGGGGAGGGGACGATTGAGGATGTGTTTGATTCGGCTGGTCAGGGCGCTCTTGGATTCGACGACGCCGATCAGGCGCAGGCTCAGGGCGGGCCGGCGGGCGAGGGCGAGCTTCGCCACGTTGACCAGGATTTGCGGATATTGCGGGGCGGATTCGCCCATCGCGACGAGGACCGTCTCATCGACCGCCTTCTCGCGGATGCGGCGGATGATGGCGTTCGCCAGCCAGAGCAGCGGGTTATAGAAGTAGAGGATTTGCAGGAGCGTCTGGGCAAGGTTGATCCACAGGTCGCCCCGCTTGATGTGGGCCAGCTCATGGAACAGCACTGCTTGCAGGTCGTCCCCGCGCAATCGTGAAGCGAGATTCTGCGGGATCAGGATCACCGGTCGCCGCAGGCCGCATACGGCGGGCGTCGTCGCATTGGGCGATAGCCGCAGGCCGATTTGCTTTTGCAGGCCCAGGCGCTGCCGGCACTGGTCCAGCTCGCTGAGCATGGTCCGGCTCGCCTCGTCCGCCTGGGCGACCAGACCCTGCACGAAGAATGCACGCTGGGCGAGCAACAGCAGCAGAGCCGCCACGACCGCGCCCCAAATCAACAGCACAAGGCCCTGCCAATTCAAGGAAACTGCAACGGGCCGATCGATTGGGACCGCTTTGCCGCCGGTCTCTTTCTCTGTGCGGGTCTCAGCAGGCCATGACCGCGGCGATGCTGCCGCTGGCGGCGGCACAGGAGGCTCGACAAACAGAGGGTTCGGTGGGGAGAGGATGCTTGCCACGGCAGGGGGGGCCTCGATGAGCTGCAATGGCTCGGGCTCGAGCAGGGCGGTCGCAGGGACGTCCAGCGTATCGCCGAACCAGGTGCCGAGGCTGACCGGCGACCACAGCGACGGCGGCAGCACCAGCTTGACGAGCACCAGCATCCAGATCCAGTACCGAAAGACCGCACGCACTCGCTTGCGCAGGACGGCGTCCACCGCCAGCAGGATGAGAATCAGCAGGCCGGACTGGATGAGCATGGGCGCCGCGAAGCCGACGAACGCCCGGCCGGACGTGTTGATGGTTTGCACAATGGCATTCATGATCGAACCTCCGCTCTCAAGGACGTCCATTCATGCGTCTTGTTACAGGCAGGCTATTCCTTCGCCTCTCTTTTGCCCTGCCGGCGTTTCCTCTTGATGATCGCCTGCAACTCGTCAAGCTCGTTTTGGGACAGCGTGTCGCTTTCGAGCATGAATTGCATCATCGGGGTGAAGGCGCCGCCGAAGGCGCGTTTGACCGCCCGCATCAGCTCGCCGCGCTGGGCGTCCTGCTGGCTGATCGCCGAGCGGTAGAGCATCAGGTTCCGGATGCGCTCGGTGGTCAGCAGGTCCTTGGCCACCATGCGGTCCATGAGCGTCTTGACGGTGCTGTAGGTCCATTTCTTGCGGGCCGCCAGCTCTTCCTGGACCGCCGGGGCGGCGCAGGGCTCGTGCTCCCACACCACCTGGATGATTTCCCATTCCGCCTCGGTCAGCGTGTACTCTTGCGTCATCATGACAACCTCCTTTGGCTCTAACGATGACGAGCTTACTCTACAGTTGTAAATAATGCAAGAGAAATCTGAATATTTCTTTGGGGGGCGCACGATTCGTGCACGCGGGCTAATCGAGCGTCTGGCGGTAGCGCTTGACGCCGATGACCAGCACGATGGCGGCGAAGAGCGCGATTTGCCAAAGCTGGAGGGAGATCTCCTGGATGCCATTGCCTTTGAGCAGGATGCCGCGGACGATGCGCAGGAAATGGGTGAGCGGAAGGACCTCCGCAATGAGCTGAGCCCATCGCGGCATGCCCCGGAAGGGGAACATGAACCCGGAAAGCATGATGGACGGCAGAAAGAAGAAGTACGCCATCTGCACGGCCTGGAGTTGGTTCTTGGCCATTGTGGAGAACGTGATGCCCATCGCCAGGTTGGCGGCGATGAACACGAAGGCGGCCGCCAGCAGCAGCGCGAGACTCCCGACGATGGGGACGTGGAAGAGCCCGTATGCGGCGGTGAGGATCAGTCCCACCTGAATGTAGCCGACGAGAATGTAGGGAATGATCTTGCCGATCAGCACTTCCGCCGGGTGCGCGGGCATGGAGAGCAGATTTTCCATCGTGCCTCGCTCTCGCTCCCGCGTGATCCCGAGCGCGGTGATCATGATCATCGTCATCGTCAGGACGACGCCCATCAGGCCCGGCACGATGTTGTATCGGGTGATCCCTTCCGGGTTGTACAGCGCGTGGATGCGCAGATCGAAGGGGTCTCGCGCTGCGGAAAGGAAAGCGAGCGGACCTTGGAGATCGTGCTGCAAGGCGGTGTTCACCAGAACGCGCGCGGCGCCGACGGCGTTGCCGATGGCGCCGGGATCGGTCCCGTCCGCTTCGATGAGCACAGTGGGCCGGTCGCCCCGAAGGAGATCACGGGTGAAGTCTTCGGGGATGCTGATGACGAACTGAACTTCGCCGCGCGCGATCGCGTCGCGGCCCTGGGCTTCCGTGTTGAGCTCCCGGACGAAGGTGAAATAGCTGCTGTTGCGAATCGCATGGAGCAAGGTGCGGGCCTGCGGTCCGTGGTCGCCCAGGAGCACAGCGGCCGGCAGATGCCTCGGGTCCGAATTGATGGCGTAACCAAAGAGGATGAGCTGCATCAGTGGCATGCTGACCATCATGAGAAAGGTCAGCCGGTCCCGGCGCATCTGGATGAACTCCTTCACCACGATCGCCCAGAACCGCCGCAGAGAGAACTCGCGATGCTGCCTCATAACGCAACTCTATCCTTCGATTCGTCCATGAAATGAATGAACACGTCCTCAAGACCGGAATCGATCCGGCGCCATTCATAGGGCTTCGTGCGAAACGGCGCAATGGCCCGTTCGAGGGCCCCGGCGTCAGGACCGCTGACGTGCAGCATATTGCCGAATGCCACGGCCTGCTCCACGGCGGGATTGCCGTGGAACTTCTCCGCCAGCTTGAGCAGGTCGGGACCGGTGACCGACCAGGTCGTCAGGCGCGCCCGCTCGATCACGTCCGCCACCGTGCCGTGGGCCAGCAGGTGGCCTTTGACGATGAACGCGAGCCGATGGCATCGCTCGGCCTCGTCCATGTAGTGTGTGGCGATCAGAAACGTCAGTCCCTGCCCGGTGAGCCGATGGATCTCCTCCCAGAACTCGCGGCGGGCCTTGGGGTCCACACCCGCCGTCGGCTCATCGAGCAGCAACAGTCTCGGCTCGTGGATCATGCAGGCGGCCAGAGCGAGCCGCTGTTTCCAGCCGCCGGAAAGCTGACCGGCAAGCTGGTCCTTCCGTTCGGCGAGGCCGAGCCGCTCGATCGTCTCGCGCACCGCCTTGCGGCGATTTTTCACGAAGTACATCCGCGCGACAAAATCGAGGTTCTCGGCAATGCTCAGGTCATCCCAAAAGCTGAACCGCTGGGTCATATAGCCGACGTGCCGCTTGATGGTCTCGCTTTCGCGGGTCAGGTCGTAGCCCAAGCACGAGCCGCTGCCTTCATCGGCGCGGAGCAGGCCGCACAGCATACGGATGAACGTCGTCTTGCCGCTGCCGTTGGGGCCGAGGAAGCCGCAGATCTCGCCCGCGCGAACCTCCAGATCGACGTGATCGACGGCCGTCAGGTCGCCGAACCGCTTGGTCATTCCCTGCACATTGATGGCGAGGTCATCAGCCATAGATCGCACGTATCATGATTGGTTTCCTGTCAGAAACATGCGGATGTAGTGGGGCCACGACAGCAGAGAACAATCAATCACGGGGTCCAGATGAGGGACTGAGTTCACCGGGCTTCTGTAGGGTTTCTTCTCTCTTGGGGACTCTGTCCCCAAACCCCTGGGCATTTGGCGCTTTGGGCCAATAGCATGATAGCAGGATAATGCATCGCGGTTGGGAAGCGGCACCTGCCTTCCTGCCAGACACCGCGAGCGTCGCCGGTTTGCAGGGTACCCGTGAGGATATTGAGAGAAACGCCTGAGGGTGCCACTACCAGCGGGTATGGTTTCACTCTCCTGCCAGGCTATTGGCGAAAAGCGGAAAATGCCAGGGGTCGGGGGACCGCGTCCCCGCTCGTCCGCTATGCAATCTCCACTGCCGGATTTCGCCGACGCTGTCGGCGGAATCTCCGAACCAGATTTGCCCGACAGTGTCGTGCGCGACCATGTTTTGTGGCAGACCAATCTGCACTTGTCATGCTGAGCGAAACGAAGTATCTGGGCATTGCAAGAGAAACCACCGTTGCATCGAGTCCACGTACACATCCGGGGCGAGATCCTTCGCTGCCGCTCCGGATGACAGAAGGGGCACACAGTTGCCACGAAACATAGTCTCGCCCACAGTGTCGGGCCTTTTTCATCCGAAGATTTTCTCGACGCCGTCGAGAGAATCTCCGGCGCGTAGGTGACATAGAACTGGCGCAACCTATAAAGATTTTGGTAGGAAAACCCTCGCCCAAAGTGCGATGTCAGGTCCGGCACAGTGACAGCACGCGCGGCCTTCTCAGCAGGAGACGTCTTTCTGCTCTTACGATTCACGAATATGCACTCCGTTGTGAATCACCGCTCACTACCGACATCATAGGCCGAATTCCATGTCCACCGGCTGGCCCGGATGCAGGGTGGCTGCAATCGGGGGATCGAAGGTCACCTCGATCATGAAGACCAGCTTGCTCCGGTTTTCCCGGCTGTAAATGACCGGGGGCGTGTATTCTGCGTGCGGAGAGATGAAGCCGACCTGCCCAACCAGCGGCTCGGGCGCGCCATCCACGATGACCTGCACGCGGTCGCCCTGATGAAGGTCGTGAATCCGTGTCTCGGGGACGAAGGCCCGGATCTTGATATTGTGCGGCGGCAGCAGCAAGACAATAGGCCGGCCCGCCGGCACCCATTCGCCCTCGCGGAAAAGCGTGTCGAACACCAAGCCGGCTTGCGGCGCGGTTCGGCGCTTTTGCAAGAGGTTCCATTCCGCCGCCGCCAGGGCCGCTTCCAGGGCCTGGACATTGGCCTGAGCCGCGGCGATCTGGTCGCTGCGGGCACCGAGCTGCGCCGTCTTCAGATCGGCCTCAAGCTGGGCCACCAGTTGGCGATTCTGGTCGTGCGCGGCTCGCGTGCGGTCGAGATCCTGCGATGTGGTCGCCCCGGAGCGGGCCAGTTCCTCCTGGCGGGAGAGCTGTTTCTCCGAAAGGGCCAGTCCGGCTTTCGCCTGCCCGAGCTGCGCTTCGATGGACTCAATCTCTGAGGGGCGTCTGCCCTTTCTGGCGTCTTCCAGAGTCGCCTTGGCCTGCGCGAGGCGCGACTGAGCTTCGTCTCTCAATGTCTTTTCCGGCGTGCTTTCCAGCGTGAAAAGCGGGTCACCCGCCGCCACCTGCGCGCCCCGTTGCACTAGCAGCTTCTCCACCGCACCGGCCAGCGGCGATGCGATATAGATGAACTCCCCCTCGACGTAGCCTTGCAGTTTATGATCGTCCGGGCGATCACAACCTGAGAAAAGACAAAGTGTTACGACTACGCCGACGCAGAGAAGTATCGCGCGCGAGCGATGCCCGGGACCGGAGCTGGTCATTGTTTTCATTCCGTTGTCCACAACCGCCTTCATATCAATCAGCACCCAATTATGCCCGTAAGTCCCTGTCTTGCCAAGCGATAGACAGATGCACTAAGATTTTTTCAATTTTTCTGTTGACACAGACGAACAGTGTTATAGAATTATAGTACAATAGATTATTAGATTCACAGCACAAGTTTTAGAAACCGGAGAAACGATATGATTGAGTTCAAGCTGGACGTCAAAAGCGGCGTGCCTTTCCACCGGCAGATCGTTGACCAGATCCGGTACGGCATCGCCTCCAAGCGGCTGCTGCCCGGCGAGCAATTGCCCACGGTCCGAGAACTCGCCGTGCAGCTCCAAATCAACCCGAACACCGTCCGCAAGGCCTACTCGGACCTGGAAATCCTGGGCATTCTGAACACCCAGCAGGGCACCGGCACCTTTGTCGGCCACAAAGAGATCGAAATCGGCGACGACGAGAAACAACGCATGCTGCGGCAAGTCTGCGACGAGTTAGTCGCCCGCGGACACCAATACAACCTAACGCTCGAAGACATTGTCGAGCATCTGCAAAGGAGACTCAACGATGGCACAACAGAAGAAAATGACAGACGTGATTAACTTGATCTCCCAGAAGTACGCCGGGCTGCAGCCACGGGACTCCGGAACCTGCAGCGCTCCGTTGGTTGCCTGGCTGGCCGCGATTATCGTTCTGCTGGCAGGGTTGGGAGTGAACCGGCTGTCGCAGGGCCGGTTGCTGCCCTTGAACGTCCCCATCGCGGTGGTCACAGTCCTGGTGGCTCTCTATGTGCTGCTAGCCCTCAAGATCGCCAGGCAGTGGGAACGATTCGTGGTCCTGCGGCTGGGCAAGTTCGACCGGCTCAACGGACCGGGCCTGTTCTTCATCATCCCGATCATCGAGAGCGTCACCCAGGTGGTGGACATGCGCATCCGGGCGACGGATTTCAGCTCCGAATCGACCTTGACCAAAGACACGGTGCCCGTCAATGTGGACGCAATCTGCTTCTGGATGGCCTGGGACGCCAAGAAGGCGGTCCTCGAAGTGCAGAACTTCTATCAGGCGATCATCCTGTCGGCTCAGACGGCCCTGCGGGACATCATCGGCACGCACGAGCTGGCGGACATGCTCACCCATCGCGGCGAGCTGGGCCGCCGGCTGCGCGAAATCCTCGACGAAAAGACCAACCCCTGGGGCATCAGCGTCCAATCCGTGGAAATCCGCGACATCATTATTCCGAAGGACCTGGAGGCGGCGATGTCGAAGCAGGCCCAGGCCGAGCGCGAGCGCCAGGCGCGAATCATTCTCGGCACCGCCGAGACGGAGATCGCCGAGAAATTCGCCCAGGCGGCCAAACAGTACGAGTCCAATCCAGGCGCCATGCACCTTCGCGGCATGAACATGCTCTTCGAGGGTCTCAAGGAGAAAGGCTCGATGATCATCGTCCCCAGCTCCGCCCTGGACACGATGAACCTCGGCGCCATAGGCGGCTTGGCCGCTCTGAGCCAAATCAAGAATGAAAAAGCGGGCGGCAGCGAGGAAAAGGCCCAGGGAGGCCGTGACAAGGAGACATCGACATGATTCATTCGACAACACCAAGCATCGAAGGCAAGAGAATTACGCAGTATCACGGGATCGTCACCGGCGAAGCGATCCTGGGCGCCAACATCTTCAAGGACATCATGGCGGGTATCCGCGACATCGTGGGCGGCCGATCCGCGGCGTACGAAAAGGCCTTCCGCAAGGCCCGAGAGATCGCCTTCGAGGAGATGGAGCAGGAGGCCGCTGGGCTCGGCGCCAACGCGGTCGTGGGGATCGACATCGACACGGAGACCGTCGGCTCGCAAGGGGCGATGCTCATGGTCAGCGTCAACGGCACCGCCGTCACGATCCAGTGAGACCTTTGTACCGTATGCGGGCCGCATCGAGCATGAAGGGCAAGACGTATGGAGCCTAAATCCATCATCATCGCTGGGGCCGGGATCGCCGGTTTGTCTGCCGGGTGCTATGGGCAGATGAATGGCTATCGTACGCAGATCTTCGAGAGGCACGATGTGCCCGGCGGGCTGTGCACGTCCTGGAAACGCAAGGGTTACACCATCGACGGCTGTCTGCACTGGCTGGTCGGTTCCCGGCCGGGCGACAACTTCCACCGCATCTGGGAAGAGCTGGGCGCCGTGCAGGGTCGGCCCATGATCGATCACGAGGAGTTTCTGAGGGTCGAGGGCAAAGAAGGCAAGGTCTTCATCGTTTACTGCGACATCGACCGGCTCCGGCAGCACATGAAGGAGCTTGCTCCCCAGGATTCGCCCGTGATTGAGGAGCTGACGAGGGCCGCACGCACTTGTGCCAGGTACGACCTTCCGGTGGACAAGGCGCCCGAGTTGTACGGAACCATCGATGGATGCCTGTTCCTCATCCGGACGTTTCCCTTCTTGAGGCTGATGTCCAAATGGAAGAATATCTCGGTCCAGGATTACGCGCAGAGGTTCTCCGACCCCTTCCTGCGTGAGGCATTGCCCTGGATCTCGGGCCTGCCCGATTTCCCGATGGCGGGCCTGCTCATGATCCTGGCCTGGATGCATCGCAAGTCTGCCGGCTATCCGGTAGGGGGATCGCTGGAGTTCTCCCGCAGCATCGAACGGCGTTACCTCGATCTGGGAGGAGAGATTCACTACCACTCGCCGGTCGCCAGAGTCATAGTGGAGAATGACCAGGCGGTCGGTGTGCGGCTGGCGGATGGGACCGAGCACCGCAGCGACATCACCATCTCCGCCGCGGACGGTCACGCCACGATCTTTGACATGTTGGGCGGCGAGTATATCAACGACAGAATCCGGGGCTACTATGACAACCTGCCGATTTTTCCTCCCTTGATCCATGTGGCGTTGGGCGTCCATCGCTCGTTCGAGAAAATGCCGGCGACGGTGATCTATCCTCTCGGTGAATCCGTGACCATCGGTGGACGGCAACAAGACCACTTCGGCGTTGAGATCTGCAACTTCGATCCGACTCAGGCTCCCCCGGGCAAGACGGTCTTGAAGGTCATGTTTACCGCTGATTACGCGTACTGGAAGAACCTGCGGCAAGATCCCGAGCGCTACAAGGCTGAAAAGGAGAAGATTGCTGACCAGGTGATCTCCTTGCTCAATCAACATTATCCGGGATTGGCCGGCCAGGTCGAAATGCGCGATGTGGCCACGCCCATGACTTGGGAACGCTACACCGGCAATTGGCAAGGCAGCATGGAGGGTTGGCTGTTCACCAAGAAGACGTTTCCTCCGTTTCGTATGAGCAAGACTCTTCCCGGACTGAAGAGCTTCTACATGGCCGGACAATGGGTCGAGCCGGGCGGCGGCGTACCCACGGCCGCCATGTCCGGCCGCAACGTGATGCAGCTTATCTGCAAGCGGGACCGCAGGACATTCGTGGCGAAGACTCCTTGAGCCCGAATTTGGCATGCGCCTCACGTGGACTGCCTGGCTGGGCCATTGACACGCACGGCGGATCGTCTACGATTGCCTTCGACCGGGGACTTCAGGTCCGGCAGGAGTGGTAATTATGGCCTCAACGAGCTACGACAACACATGCGGCAAGACTTACACCGGCGTCAAGCGACTGGTCCTGAGTTGGCTGGCAATCGCAGTAATCGGGGCCAACGGCGGTTACGCTGAGACCGGCGTCAATCAATCGCGCGAGTTCCTCAAGACGCCCTATCCGCGCGTCGCCATGCTCTGGGCATCGATTCGCGGGGACAACTCCGTCGAGAGCATGGCCAGGCACGATCTGGTCATGGCGGGGACCGGGAGTCTCCGCCTGCGATACGACGGCAAGCCCCAGGGCCTCGCCGATCGCTTCACGGCCGATTCGGTCGCCGCGGCGAAGAAACGCATTGCCGAGATTCGGGCGCTCAACCCGGATGTGGTGGTCATCGGCGATCTGCTGTTCTACGAATACCCCGATGACTGGCTGCCCGAGGACCATCCGTGGTGGTTGCGCAAGGACGGCAAGCGTCAGCAGTTCTGGCCGGGGACGCACCGGATGGATTGGTACAACGAGGAGTACTGCCGGCACGTCGTCCGCCAGACGCTCTCGCTAAAGGAGGCGGGGGTCGATGGGGTCTTCTACGACAACATCCGAAATGAGCCGGAACCGTGGGTGGCCTTCCTCAAGGCGGTGCGCGAAGCGGTCGGCGATGATTTCCTGATCTTTGCCAACGCGGGCTACGCAGTGGGCGAGTACGATTTCGCCGCCCCGTATCTCAATGGGATGATGTACGAATCGGGCTGGAGCCACAACCGCACGCAGTGGGACGACTGCATCGGCAAGATGCAGCACACGCAGTCCCTGCTCAGGCAGCCGCGGATCAGCCTCATCGAGCGGTTCGAGGAAATCCGCTCCCGCGCGGGCTGGCCGGGCGACTCGAAGCGGGGCCAGAAGCCGCCCGCCGATCCGCAGGCCATGCGGTGGAGTCTGTGTTACGCCCTGACGATTGGCGACTTCTATTACCTCTTTTCCGACAATACGAGCCACCGCCATGACTGGTACACGCAGTACGACATCAAGATCGGCCTTCCCATTGCGGCGGGGCAGCGTATCAGCTCACACGTCTGGCGAAGGCAATATGAGAAGGCTTTGGTGGTCGTGAATCTGCCTGGTGCGCCGGGGCCCTACGAAATCAAGCTCGACGAAGCGGCGAAGGACTCCCTCACGGGCGAGAGTGGCACAAGCTTCACCATCCCGCCCGGCGACGGCCGAATCCTGTTGACGCAATAACTTTCGCCTGCCGCGCCAGTTCAGAGATCGTACGGTCATAGATTGCCGCGCTTCGCTCGCAATGACATATCGCGTGCAGTCATGTCATTGCGAGGAGCACAGCGACGAAGCAATCTATCGCCGCATCGTCGTGGAACTTGCCAGGTCTGCTTCTACGGGCTCATGGATAGCACGATGAATCCGAGTACGACCAAGCCGATGGCCAGGTAGGCTTGGATGGACAGGATTTCGCCCAGCACCAAGACACCGAGGACGTTGACGACCACGAGGGAGGTTGCCCCGAACAGGGCCATCGTCTTGCCGAGCTGCAACGCTGAGAAGACATAAAGCTGGCCGAACATCGCGATTTGGCGAATCAGGAAGTACAGTACGAACCACCCGCTCAGGAAGGTCGAAAGGGTGAAAGAACTGTGGCGCATGTTCGCCCGGGCGATCAGGTCGCCCATCGTAAAGAGCAACTGCGTCGCCACGATGATCGCTACCGGTGATTTGATCCACGTCATAGGTTCCCAGCCCACACAAAGCCGGGCAGCGTACCCGGTCAGCAGGGGCCTGTCAACATCCAGCCGATCTCATCGTGCCTTTGCCTCAGGCTCACGCACGTTCGAGCGCGTCGAGCAGGACGTGGCCGGTGGTGTGAAGCTTCTCGGTGAGGGCCGCGAGCGCTTCCATGCTCCCGGCGGATTCCACTTCACGAAGGATCCCGATCAATTCCGGTGTGCCGTCGAGGGTGTCGAGGCCGTTGTTCCTCATCGTGGTCAACAGATGGTTGAGCCGGTTCGCGAGACGCCGGCGGAAGAAGTCGAGACGCGTTTTGTCGAGGGCCCCGGCCTTGAAGGCGGGCTCGAATTCGTGAAAGGCGGTGCAGGCCTTCTGGAGATAGAGCAGGACCATGCCTCGGGCCGGATGCCCTTGGGCCAGAATCCGCGCCCACTGGAACTCCTCCTGGCGCCAATGCGGATCCTCAATCGTTGTCCGGTATTCGACGTTGCCCATTGCGGCCTTTCGTGCATAAGATCGTGCCCATGCAATACTCTGTCCACGCGGCCAAGTCAAGGGTCTCGACCCCGCACGCCGGGGTGACGGACACCGTTTGCATTCGTCGTGGGCTTGGATTACACTGGATCGGTCTCGATCCCGACATGGCGGAATTCCATGAGGAGCCAGAGCCGTATGGAATGTCAAAAACCGAAGAATCTGAAGAATTGCGGTTGTACGTACCCCGGATGCAACCACAAGGGCATCTGCTGCGAGTGCCTGAGCTATCACTTGGCCTCGAAGCAGCTTCCCGGCTGCTGTTTCCCGCCCGACGCGGAAAGAACCTACGACCGCAGCTTCACGGCCTTCGCCAGAGCGTGGAAGCTGTCTTGATTGCCGTACAGAGAGTGCTTATTGCCCCGCTTTTGGCAGGCGATTCGGGTCGAAGATCCCCTCCGGGAACTCCGGATGGGTCTCCAGGCAAATTGTGTGGGTAAGGCCATCGCTCTTGACCTTTCTTGGATACCAGCGACCGTCGTCCGTCTTGCCGAATTCTGTTACTTCCTCCACGCGGTCATCAGGATGAATGATCCTTCTTTGACAGAGGTAGTCTCGATCGGGGTTCAGGTAAAACACTCCTCTTTGAACTTCGAGACGGATCAGATGGTTCTCCCTGGCATAATCATCCTGGATGACCTCCGCCTCTCCCCAAATGTCAGGCCAGCCCAGTTTGAAGACAGGGCACATGTTCCAGAAGTCATCCTTTGTCAACTTCCTGTCGCCGAGGTTTCGTTCTGTGGCGCTCCAGGATCCGTTCTGGCCGCGTCGAGACTCGTAGTAGTGGTTTCCTTC
>Ga0315275_10001577_pt1 | contig 20204 bp, 20 predicted proteins | sample YL17G03_0_MG_FD_205557 | JGI IMG/M metagenome (GOLD analysis project Ga0315275, IMG submission 205557) | Sediment microbial communities from Yellowstone Lake, YNP, Wyoming, USA - YL17G03_0 | ecosystem: Environmental > Aquatic > Freshwater > Lake > Sediment | place: USA: Wyoming | collected...
TTGCGGAAGCGCTGATGGATCTGCGGCCCTGGGATTTGTGGAAGCCGGATGGAGGACCGCAGCCTGGCACCGACGAGATCGTCACCACGCTCGAGTCCGTGCTCGCGCAGAACCCCGATCACCCGGGCGCCTGCCACTATTACCTGCACGCGGTCGAGGCGTCATCGCAACCGGAGCGGGCCTTGCCCTGTGCGGAGCGGCTGCCTGGCCTGATGCCGGGAGCCAGTCATCTCGTTCATATGCCCGCCCACATTTACATACGGGTTGGGAAGTACCACGAAGCGGTGGAACTGAATCAGCAGGCCGTCCACCTCGATCAACAGTACGTGGCCAGCCGAAACCCGACCGGCGAGTATGCAGACGGGTATTACACGCACAATCTCCATTTTCTGTGGGCCTCCTTAGCGATGGAAGGGCGCAACGTCGAAGCCATGAAAGCTGCTCGCGACTTGACGGCGACCATTACAGCGGAGGAAGCCCGCAAAGACCGCTGGAAGGAACGCTACCTCCCGACGCCGATCTTCTCAATGATTCGGTTCGGCCGGTGGGAGGAGTTGCTCAGGGAGCCTGCGCCGCCCAAGGGGTTGCGATTGATGGATGGGATGTGGCGACTGGGGCGAGGGCTCGCCCTTGTTGCGACCGGCCGGCTTCCCGGTGCTGAGGGTGAACACGTCGTCCTTGCCGGCCTCACAAAGCAGATCCGTCGGGATCGCACGACGGAAGAAAAAACCGAGCGGGCGATTCTCAAGATTGCTGAGCGGGTCCTGGCAGGAGAACTCGCTGCGCGCCGCCAGCGCTATGATGACGCGATCCGGCTGTTCGAGGAAGCAATCAAAATGGAAGAGGGACTCCCATTCTCGGAGCCGCCGCTCTGGCCGTTGCCCGTGCGGCACCATCTTGGGACGGTGCTCTTGCTGGCCGGTCGCTCGTCCGAAGCGGAAGCGGTCTATCACGCGGACCTTCTGCGCCATCCGGACAACGGGTGGGCGCTGATCGGATTGATCCAGAGCCTCCGGGCCCAACATAACGATAGCCAGGCGGCTGAGGCTGAGGATCGTTTCAAGAAGGCCTGGGCCCATGCCGACTTCATTCCGGCTGCGTCTCGAATGTGAAGCGTGAGCGAGACAAGCAAGACGTGCGCGACAGGCGCGACCAGAAGTTCGAAGTTCAAGGTTCGAAGTTTCGGGAACCTCGACTTCGGACCTCGACCTCTCCCTCGTCTCGCCCGTCCCGCTTTTCTCGCAAGTCTCGCTGTGTGAGGTGTAAGACCTCACACAGCTATTCGACTGAGTCAGTGAGGAGGACCGTCTCATGAGAAGACAAGCCGCTCTATCAGTTCTTACTGTGGCCATTTTCCTCATCGGAGCTTGGAACGTCCAGTCGACCAGCCAGGCTGCAGCGGACGGGACTCTCGGCAAGGCCTACTTCGCGGGGGGCTGTTTCTGGTGCATGGAAGAAGCCTTCGAGAAGGTTGAGGGGGTGCTGTCTGCGACCTCGGGATATATGGGGGGTACGGTCGCCAATCCGAGCTATGAAGAGGTGTCCGCTGGACGAACGGGGCATGCGGAATCGGTCGAAGTGGTCTATGACCCAGCCAAAGTGAGCTACAAGAAGTTACTGGATGCCTTTTGGCGCAACGTCGATCCGATCACACCGAACGCACAGTTCTGCGACCACGGAAGCCAGTATCGCTCCGCCATTTTCTTTCAGACCGACGAAGAGAAACGTGCCTCGGACACCTCCAAACAGGCGATCGAGCAATCGAGACGATTCAATGAGCCGATCGTCACGCAGATTGTGCCGGCCGCTCAATTCTATCCCGCCGAGGAATACCATCAGGACTTCTACAAGAAGAACCCCGTCCGCTACAAATTCTACAAATACAATTGCGGCCGCGCCCAGCGGTTGGAAGAGTTGTGGGGAAAACCATAACGTAAGCCGGGCGTCTTATCCTATCGTCCTGACACTTCGCAAGAGTCGCGCGACAAGCCCCCCGCCCGCGGTGTATATTTCTGACCCTAAGGAGCCTGTCCGACATTGACCGTTCTACTGCGGCAAAATATCCACGACCAACTGCGTCGTGCTCGGCCCGCTTCCAAGAACCGTGAACCGTGAGGCGTGAAACGTGAAACGAGGGTCAGCCTCGGACCTGCGGCCTCGCATCTGGCCGCACCTCCTTCGCCTCGTCACGAAGGCGATGCCGGACAGGCTCCTAGCAACTTGTGCCAATATCTTTGCCCAGTGAGGTGTGGTCCGTGAAACGTCCGATCCGACAATCGACCAGAAAACCAGTGATAGGTGTCATGGGTCCGGCCAAGGCCGGTATCCGAGAATTGGCCGACGCCAAAAGCTTGGGAGAACTCATCGCCCGTCAAGGATGGGTGGTGTTGACAGGAGGGCGCGCGAGCGGTGTGATGGACGCAGCCAGCGAGGGGGCGAAGTCGGTGCCCGGCAGCTTGACGATTGGGATTCTGCCGGATGGCAAGGCACGGGTGTCCCGGTATGTGGACGTGGCGATTGTTACGGACCTGGGCCAGGCGCGCAACAACGTGAACGTTATGTCCAGCGACGTCATCGTGGCCTGTGGGCTCGGCGGCAGTGGAACGGTCTCAGAAGTTGCGCTGGCGCTGAAGGCAAAGAAGACCGTGATTCTGTTGGGGGCCGACAAGGCCGGAGTGGGCCTGTTCAAAAATCTCGCGCCGCATCTCGTCCATGCCGCTGCCTCGCCCGAAGAGGCGGTCAAGCTGATAGGCGATCTCCTCTAGCAGGATGCTGAAAAAGTCCGCCAGCGGCGTTCTCGCATCGTTCAGATCCTCAACGTACCCCAGAGGGTACGCCTCCGGATCTTCACTCGCTGCGGCCTTGCTGGACGAACTTTTTGAGCATCCTGCGGGATCATGCTCCTGTTATGCCACGTAGGTGGACCCTCGAAGCTTTCACGAGGCAACATAGTTTTCCTCAGCCTGCTAGCGATCTTGCGCAGCCGTTCCTGATTCTCTCATCGAAAATATCTGAGAAGTCTTCGCCTTTGAAGAACTGTGCTACCTCGTGGGGAAAGCCAACAGTTCCCAAACGTCCACTCCGTGCATATCGCGCCATAGTCCTTACAGCGGCATATCTGTTGTTTCCCCTGTGCGATCCACAGGTTAGTGAAGGGCTGCCGAGGCATGGATCTTGAGATCTTGTAGGCCTCTATGAAGGTTGTCTTGTGCACAGGGATGTAACCGCACACCATGGCTATCAACAGCACAACGAGCGGACCGCTCTGTTCATGCCTGCTACGCGCCCTCTGTGCGCTGACGGTGTTGTGTCTGCTGATCGCCGCCGTCCCCACGCCAACGAGACCCGACTACGACGGCGCCTACCCTCGGTATTCTAAACAGGAAATCCATCGGGCCATCGCGTGGTACGCCAAGAAATATCGTCTTGATCCTGCCCTGCTGCGCGCTGTCATCAAGACCGAATCTGATTTTCGCCAGCATGCCGTATCTCGCAAAGGCGCGGTTGGCTTGATGCAGCTGACGCCGGCTACGGCGGCCACGTTGCGTGTGAGCGACGTCTACGACTCCATGCAGAATATCCGCGGAGGCGCCAAGCAGCTGCGGCATCTGCTGAACCTCTACCAAGGCGATCTTCCCTTGGCCTTGGCGGCCTATAACGCAGGGGTCCATCGGGTCAAAGATCACAAAGTCCCGCGCATTCGAGAAACCCGTGCCTACGTGAGGAAAGTGCTGCGATACTATGAGGTGTTCCGTTCTCACCCGCAGCCTTCTCCCAAGAATGAGGAGAAGTAAGGGAGGGACGCTAACCCGGTCGAGTTTCCGTCCTCGGGCATACAAGACAGGCTTCTGGTTACCCCAGATTTCCCCCCACCAGTTCTTCTGCATCGCCGGCGCCAGGGGAATCAGGGTCATCGTGTGGCGGATGTCCTTGGCAACGAATGGGTCGTGATCCGGCGAGAGGGCACGAGGGGGGCCATGCATTAACGCGGTGGAGAGAAGGGGAGACATTTGGAGCGGAGCGGAAGGTCTGCGCGAGCGGCCTCTTAGAGCTTGGCTTTCATAATAATGGCTCGTATTCGTTCTCGTTGGGCCGACCTGATCCCCGTAAACTCGAGACCGAAATTTGCGCCCTTGACCCACCGCACCAGGGCTTCGTCGATACGCACAGGCCATGTTTGGTCGTGAAGAAACAGGGACAGGCGGAGCACCATGCCGACCTGCACCTCGGTAAAGGACGTCGCCTGACACCCTCCCGTGGAGAAATCGAGGATCGTCGCCTCGCCCTCGAAGTCATCCTCTCCAAAAAAGAATAGACGGCAACTCAGGCTGAGCCTGCGGCCCCGACGTTCCGCCATCGCGGCCTCGTGGTCAGAGCCTAAAGCTCGGCTGGATCTGGGGTATTGCGTGGGCATGGATCATGTCCTTCCTCTCAATCACCCAGAGAAGAAATAGATCGACCATAGTACCTTACCGAACTAGCTGTCGGCCCACCTTCCTCAAGAGGGGTAACCCGGAAGAGGGGCCAACAGGGTCCTGATCGCAGTATAGCCAATTGGTTTATATATGTAACAAAAACCTCGTAATCCGCTATCGTATCCGAACCGACCTCTTCCACGGTCTGCGTAGAAAGAGGGCTTGACCTATCTGGAACTGCTCTGCGACAAGAGAGACTCTCTGATCGAGCAGGATGCTGGGAAAGTCCGCCAGCCTGTCTTGTTCATTTGGTCTGTCTCGTCTGTCTCGTCTGTCTCGTTTGTCTGGTCTGTCTGGTTTTTTGGTTGAACCAGACCAACCAGATAGACCAGATAGACCAGATGGACCGGACAGACCAGGTAACCAGACAGACCGGGCTTGTCCCAGACGTGCAGACCAGTGAAATCCCGGCGTGCCCACAGTGTTTTTTCGCACCCTGCTAGGAGTGATACGACGATGAAGCGGCAAATCAACCAACGAATGGCCGCATTGGCCCATTCGGAGATTCGAGCGATGACTCAAGCCTGTGTACAGGCGAAGGGCCTCAACATGGCACAAGGGGTCTGCGACACGCCGGTTCCACCGGTGGTGCTTCGAGCCGCGGCGCAGGCGATGGAGCGGGGGAAGAATGTCTACTCGCGATTCGACGGATTGCCAGAACTGCGGCAGGCGATCGCCAAGAAGCTTGCGCAGTACAACGGCATCGTGGCTGATCCCGAAACGGACATTACTGTCAGCGCGGGAGCCACCGGGTCCTTTCATTGTGCCTGCCTGGCGCTGCTCAATCCCGGCGACGAGGTCATCCTCTTCGAGCCCTACTACCAGTATCACATTAGCGCGCTGCTGGCGGTTGAGGCGGTTCCGGTGAGGGTGGAGATGCGGGCTCCCGATTGGACATTTTCCGCAGCCGAGGTCGAGCGCGCGATCACGCCACGAACCAAGGCGATCATTGTGAATTCGCCGGGCAATCCATCGGGGAAAGTGTTCAGCCGGCAAGAACTGGAGAGTATTGCCGCGATCGCACAACACCACGATTTGTTCGTGTTCACCGACGAAATCTACGAATACTTTCTGTATGACGGTCGTACACATGTGAGCCTCGCAACCCTGCCTGGCATGGCCGACCGTACGATTACCATCGGCGGTTACTCCAAAACCTTTAGCATTACCGGCTGGCGCATTGGCTACAGTGTCGCAGCAGCGCGGTGGGCACAGGCGATCGGAGCCATGAATGACCTACTCTATGTCTGTGCTCCGACGCCGTTGCAGGCGGGGGTGGCGGTGGGCATCCAGGAACTTCCGGACTCGTTCTACCGCGACCTGGCGCGCGACTATCAACGGAAGCGCGATCGGTTCTGCCAGGCCTTGGCTAAGGCCGGCCTGACGCCGTCGATTCCGCAGGGCGCCTACTATGTATTGGCCGACACGTCGTGCCTGCCTGGTACAACGGGAAAAGAGCGGGCGATGTTTCTCCTCGAGACGATCGGTTTGGCCGCGGTACCGGGTGAAGCCTTCTTTTCAGGGGCTTACGGGAGGCAGTTCATTCGATTCAGCTATGCGAAAATCGATTCCGATATTGACGACGCCTGCCGGAGGATTGCGCGACTTGGTTAGGAATTGGCCTCAGGCCTTCTGTCGTGCGACCATTTCGCTCGACCGCTTGTGTGCCCGTTCAGCAAATGGTAAGTAGGAAGAAGCGATACGAGTTGATCGGAAGGGAGTCTCATGGAAGGACGTAAACATACCCGTTTCGCGGTGCAACTTCCTGTGTCGTTCAGGGGAGACCAGCTTTCCCACGAGGGCACGATCTTAAATTTTTCTGCGGAGGGTTGCGCCATCACTTCGGAAACCGTCGCCGGCGTTGCAGTATATCTACAGCTGACAATGCAACTCCGGGAACGAGAGGAGCCGGTTCAGGTCGATCTGGCCGCGGTCCGGTGGTCTTCCGCGACGAGGTTCGGTGTTGAGTTTATTAAGATTCGTCCTGAAGAGGGGGAGCGACTGAAGAAGTTCGTTGAGGCGCTGTAATCAACGACCTGAGCCCAGGCGACCGCAACGAGATTCGAGCAGCTATTTCATGGCGACGGCCCGGACTTGTTCATACGTGGTCAGGCCGGCGAGCACTTTCAGAATTCCGTCCTGCACGAGTGTAATCATCCCTTCCTTCACGGCCAGGCTCTGCATCTCCGCCGTTTTGGCGCGGCTCTGGATCAGGTTTCGCAGTTCATCCGATCCGCTTAGGAGTTCGTGCAAGGCGACCCGACCTTTGAGGCCTGTCTGGTTGCAGGCTTCACACCCACGCCCTCGATAGAGCTGAAAGTCCTCGCGATAGCCCACTCCGAGCGCTTCCCACGCGTGTTTACCGTACCCATGCACCAGTTTATCGTACTCTTGCGCCGTTGGATGGTACGTGTCTTTACAATTGACGCAGATCCTCTTGCAGAGGCGTTGCGCGAGCACCGCTTGCATGGCATCGGCGAAGTTGAAGGAATCGCATCCCATGTCGAGGAGGCGGACCACAGTCTCGACCGCCCCGTTCGTGTGTAATGTGCTCAAGACCAGGTGACCGGTCAGCGAGGCCTCGATGGCCACATCGGCAGTTTCCTTGTCCCGCATCTCACCGATCATGATGACATCCGGGTCGGCTCGTAAGAACGACCGCATGGCGGCGGCAAAGGTAAACCCGATTTTGGGATGAACCTGCACCTGCCGGAGGCCTTCCTGGGTGATCTCAATGGGGTCTTCCGCCGTCCAGATTTTCCGTTCGTCTGTGTTGAGATGGCGAAGCAGGGCGTGCAGGGTCGTCGTTTTTCCGGATCCGGTGGGGCCCACGCACAAAATGATGCCGTGCGGTTTCTCCACGATGTCCAGGAGCGTCGTGAGCGTGGCTGGAGCAAACTCCATGGCATCGAGAGGGAGGGGCTCCTTCGCCGTGAGCAACCGCATGACGATGTCTTCATTGTTGCCGGCGGTCGGCACGGTCGCCACGCGCAGCTCGATTTCCCTATCCTGGTTCAGCTTGAACCGGATCTTCCCGTCCTGCGGTTTCCGGCGTTCGGAAATATCCAGACTGGACATGATCTTGATACGGGACACCAACGCTCGGCGATAGATCGCGGGAATCCGCATATAGGTGGAGCATGAACCATCCACGCGAAAACGAATGGCTGTTTCCTTGCGATCCGAGTACGGTTCGATGTGGATGTCAGACGCCTCGTGTCGGTATGCCTCGACAATGATCTGATTCGCGAGCCGTACGATCGCGGAATCGTTCTCGTCAATACTGTCAGAGCCGATGTCGAGAGACTCCTCCTGGTGAGCATCGCTGACCAGCTCGCCCAGCGTGTCCGCAATGGACCCACTGTCGGTACCTCCGATCGTGGCGCTGAGGAATCGCTCGATGTCACACCGCAGGCCCAAGGCATACCGTATCGTCAGGCCGGGGAAGGAGCGCTGGATGTCATGGCCTCTATCGAGATCATGGGGGTTGTCGATCAGGACATCCAGGATATCATTCTGCCGCTTCAGCGGGAGCCAGTGGTGCCTGCGAAGGTAATCGTGACTCAGATTATTGAGGAGTTGGGGATCAGCCAGGGTCCGTTCGTCGTACGGAATATAGGGGCAGTCGAAGAACGTGCTCAGTGTCTTGCCGAGCGCCGCTTTCGGGATTCGATACTTCTCGATCAGCAGGCCTTCCAAGTCGGTCAATCCTTGCAGGGACTCCTGAACAGCCTTCACGAGATCCGCCTGGCGGATGAAGCCTTCGTGGATCAAGGGATCGTAGGCACGTGGTTCGATGGTTCTGTGGGCCGACTTCTGCATTGTTCCTATTTCGTGGGCCCTGGAAGGAGCACGATGTCCGTTCCAGTGCACTGTTGGCCGATCGTCACAACGATAAGTATAGATGTATTTCCGCCGTTCACAACGAATATCAAAAAGGAGCGCGACCCTTCGCGAGCCTATCGGACGCGGGAGCCGGCAACAAGCTTGTGGGGGGGATGGTGAGGCTATGGAATCGGGTTGACGACCTCGAAAATGGCCGAATAATCGGCCTCGCCAAGTCCTTCTGCAATGGTCTGCTCCAGCACCGGCCTGATCCCTTCCAGACTACTCGCCGTCAGTGCGTAACCGGAGGCTTCCTTCAGGAAGAGCTCCACGTCCTTCAAGAGATGACGTGTGGAAAAGTTCGGATGGTGATAGTCACGCGTCAGGAGTCGTGGCAGTTTTTTCTCGAACACCGGGGCGAACAAGGCGCTCTCCCGCAAGATCGCCATGAAGGTGTCCACGGGAACACCCGCCCGCTGCACCAATCCAAGGCTCAGGGCGAATGCCGATATTTCTGCAGCAATCAATTGATTGAGCGCAAGCTTCAGGGACGCGGCCTTCCCGACAGGACCGACCAGACGCGGCTCACGACTCAGCGAACGGAACAGCGGACCCCACTGGACAAACTGTCCTTCGGTCCCGCCGACCATGACAAAGAGTGTTCCGGCTTGTGCTTCAGCAAGGCTTCCCAGCACCGGCGCCTCGCAATACGATCCGCCGACTCGTTCGATCTCCGCCTGCAGGGCCAGGCTCTCTTCCTGCGCGATAGTTCCCATCTGGATCACGGTTTTTCCGCGCAGGACCGCCAACGAGGCCGGTGTCGACAGGACGGCACGGATCGCCGCCGCATCGGCCAACATGAGGACCACACAGTCAGCTTGGGCCATCGCCTGCTCAGGCCGCGTGACCACGGTGATGCCGCAGGCCTGGAGGGGAAGCGCCTTCGTCGTGGTTCGGTTAAAGACCGTGACGGTGTGGCCAACCGACTGGAGACGTTCAGCGATGGCTCGACCCAACAGACCGGTTCCCAACAGGGCGATGGTCATGGAGCGGCTCGCTTTCTCTCTGGTTGCGAGCGGGCCTGTTCGGCGTGGGTCTGGAGGTTCGCACGCAGGTCCTTGTGGGCCGTGGCGGCCACAGCGATGACGCCACGAAACCTCGGTGTCGGTTGATTGAAGACAAAAGGTTTTCCGGCCGCGTCGCTGATGGCGCCGCCACTTTCTTCGATGAGCAGGACTCCGGCCGCGAGATCCCATTCGTTTTCGGGCTCGATGGTGAAGGTGGCCTGGACGCGACCGGCGGCGACCAGGGCCAGCGCGTTGGCGATGGAGTACATGGGGCGGCACCGAGTGGTCTCGGCGAGCGTCGACCATCGGTCGCTCCGGAATTCCCCCGCACCGACCATGATGACGGGATCGGACTCATGAGAAGGTGAGAAGGTGACGCGTGCGCCGTTCAAGAACAGTCCGCCGCCGCGCACCGCAGTGAAGAGTTCGTCGGTCGAGGGATTGAGGATCGCGGCGACGACCGGCGCCCCTCGTTCAATCAATGCGGCAGAGATGCAGAACTCCGGTATCCGATTCACCAAGGCCTTTGTGCCGTCGATGGGGTCTACAATCCAGACGCGCCGGTTGGTGAGTCGAGCCGGATCGTCGGGGGACTCTTCCGAGAGCCATCCATCCTGTGGAAACTCCCGGCGCTGCATCTCATGCAGGATCCGGTTGACTTCGTGGTCCACAGTGGTGACCGGCGAACGGTCTGGCTTCGTCTGCACCTCGAACCCGACCCTGACCAGTTCACGTACCTTCGCGCCGGCGTTCCGGACCGCTTCGACCAACGTTGCCAATTCTCGTTCCATGTTGCATGCCTCGCAGAGATGAACAGGAAGAGTAGCAGGTCTCGCTGGATCGGCAAAGCGGAAAGACGGCAGCCGGAGACCCGCGCCGACGGTCCTCTTGACCATCGCAGAGAACCTGCGTACAAGCAGGGGGTCCTGCGAGGTCTCTACCGATGAAGCTGGTCCAGAAACGATCCAGAAAGACGGGGCTCCCCCCGGGCACCCTTGTCCATATCGGCGAGAAAAAAACGGACAAGGTCACGATCACGGCTTTCAACTACGCCGCCACCCGCTGCGACGAACGCCAGGACCCGTCGCTCGATGTACTTGCGCCACCGACCGATGAGTCCGTCACCTGGGTGGATGTCGGGGGCGTCCACAAGATGGACATTCTGGAATCGTTCGGGAAACAGTTCCAGCTCCATCCCCTTCTCCTCGAAGACATTGCCAACACCGATCAGCGGCCGAAACTCGACGACTATGAAACCTGCTTGTTCCTGGTGATGAAGATGCTTTCAGTCACCGACCGACAGGATATCATCGTCGAACAGGTGAGTCTGGTCCTCGGACGGAATTTTGTGCTCTCCTTCCAGGAAAACGGGACCGACGTCTTCACATCGGTGCGGGACCATCTTCGTGGGGGTAAGGGACGTCTGCGGCATTCCGGGGCCGATTACCTGCTCTATGCACTGGTCGACGCGATTGTGGATCAATACTTCGCTGTGTTGGAGGTGTTAGGTGAGAAGATCGAAGCGCTGCAAGATCTGGTGGTCAGCGATCCTAAGCCGGAGACGCTGCACCAGATTCACGCCCTCAAACGGCAGTTGCTGTTTCTGCGGCGGGCGGTGTGGCCACTCCGTGAAGCAACGAACAATCTCTCCCGATCGGAATGCCCCCTCTTACAGGAATCGACGAAGATATTCTTCCGCGATGTGTACGATCACGTGGTTCAGATCGTGGATACCATCGAGACGCTTCGCGAAATGGTCTCAGCCAGTCTCGATATCTATCTGTCGAGCATCAGCTATCGGCTGAACGCGGTGATGAAGGTTCTGACGATCATTACGACGATTTTCATGCCGCTGACCTTCATCGTCGGTATCTACGGGATGAATTTCGAGCACATGCCGGAGCTGAAGTGGGAATGGGGCTACCCGCTGGTGCTCGGCGTGATGGTGGCGATCGTGATCGGCATGCTGGGATTTTTCAAACGGATGAAGTGGATCTAGCCCGCATGATTCATGAACACGTCTGCTGCAAGCGCCAATGTTTGGGCGAGAGGCACGGGGCTAGGGGCTAGAGGTAACCAGAAGGAATGTCTTCCCCCTCGCCTCGTGCCCCTTGCCTGGCTACTATGCGATTTCTCGACGAGCCATCATGAAATATGCAGGTTAAGGGAGGGAGTGATGAAGAAACGACGGTTTCCCACCGTCACGATGTGTGCGCTGGTGCTTGGCGGGCTGCTCGTGGCAGGCTGTGGCAGTGCAGACGCGGCAGCTGGCGTGCAAGGAGTACCGACCGATCTGCCGGACGTCACCCAGGGCAGGGACAAAGCCCTGCCGACGGCGCAGCGGTTCGTAATCCTGCCGGCTTTCAACAGCGACGCGGTGTTGGATAATGAAACCGGTCTGGTCTGGGAGAAGTCCCCGCAGACGACGACTGCCAGGTGGAGCGTGGCCCGCCGCACCTGCATCGAGAAAACTGTCGGAGGCCAGAAAGGCTGGCGGATGCCGTCCATGCCAGAGTTGAGCAGTCTGGTGGATCCCTCCGTAGCCCCTCCGGGTCCGACCCTGCCACCGGGCCATCCGTTTCTGGCTGTCCAGTCAAACGTCTATTGGACGGCGGCGAAGGTTGCCGAGGATCCTTCAGGCGCGTGGGGCGTGCATTTCGGCTTGGGCGGCGGCGCAACTTTCATCAATTGGGCCCACAGCGTCCAAGTCTGGTGTGTGCGAGGTGGCATGAAGGGGGATCAGTAATGAGGCTTCGGTGATTGGAATGAGGCTTGATTATTGAGTGTGCCTGTATCGTCGCCTGCGAGATACGAGGGACGCCCTTCGACGGGCTCAGGGCGTCCCGAGCCTGTCGAGGGACGCTTCACGAGGAACGGGCTTTCGCGCCGTCCCTCATGAATAATCCTGGCTTGGGCTGGATTCGAGAGAGGCAGGAGTTTATTCAGTGACCTCGACGCTATCAACGAAATAGACGGTCTCTCCGAAGCAAGTCGTGGGGAGGTGGCGATACTCTTTGTAGTGCAAGACCAATCGTTTCCCCATGGCCTGCGAGAGTTGTGACGCCACTTTCTCATCCCAGACGGAAAAGTTCCACAATATCGGGGCCACGCCCGGCACCGTGGTCATCGCCAGCTCCCCTTCGTGTGTCTTACAGATCCAGCCCTTGCTGGAAAACTTCTGGGTATAGCCGGCTCGACTGCCGTCGGAATAGTTGTAGTTGAAGACGACGAGCAGATAGGCCGCGCCGATGAAGCACAAGAACACGAGCATCAGAAAGAGCTTTTTCATCAAGCTTTTCCTAGGTTATGGCGAAGATCCGTGAATAACCAGGGAGCCTCGGCTTTCCGTCGAGTCTCGTAGGCGGCGATGGCTGCCTCGTGTTGCAACGTCAATCCGATGGCGTCGAGACCCCGATACAAGCAGTCTTTTCGGAAGGGGTCGATCTCGAAGCGATAATGGACATTGTCTGGGGTGGTCACCGTCTGGTTTCCGAGATCCACCGTCAGTTGGTATCCGGGCGTCACGAGGACGTTTTTCATCATCGCCAGGACCTCGTCGGCCTTCAACACCACGGGCAGCATGCCGTTTTGGAAGCAGTTGTTGTAGAAGATGTCGGCGAAGCTCGACGCGATGACACAGCGAAAGCCCTCGTCAAGGAGCGCCCAGGGGGCATGTTCACGCGACGATCCGCACCCAAAGTTATCGCGCGTCAGGAGAATTGTCGCGCCCTGGAAGCGCGGTTGATTCAAAAAGAACGCCGGGTCCTGTGAACCGTCCTTCTGCTTACGCCAATCATAGAACAACCCTTCACGAAGCCCGGTCCGCTTGATCGTCTTCAGAAATTGCTTCGGGATGATTTGGTCGGTATCGACATTGACGCGGTCCAGTGGCGCGACCAGACCAGTGATATGCGTGAAAGCTTGCATGAATGACCCACTAAATGTTCAATGTTGAATGTTCAATTTTCAATGAGACCGGACATTAAGCATTGAAAATTGAACATTGATAATTGCGGCTATCCCCAATGCCGTATATCCACAAAATGGCCTTCGACCGCTGCGGCTACTGCCATCGCCGGCGACACGAGATGGGTCCGGCCGCCGGCCCCCTGGCGCCCCTCGAAATTTCGATTGCTGGTCGAGGCGCAACGCTCTCCAGGCTGAAGCACGTCGGCATTCATCGCCAGGCACATACTGCAGCCGGCTTCCCGCCACTCGAATCCCGCCTCTTTGAACAGGCGGTCGAGCCCTTCCTGTTCGGCCTGCTGTTTCACCAGGCCCGAGCCCGGGACCACCATCGCCCGCACTCCCGTGGCAACGCTCTTGCCCTTGGCCAAGTTGGCCGCGAGGCGGAGGTCTTCGATGCGTGAATTGGTGCAGGACCCGATGAACACCGTGTCGATCTTGATATCAGTCATGGGCATGTTCGGGGTGAGGCCCATGTATTCCAATGCCCGCGCAGTAGCCTGGCGCTGGTTCTCGTCGGTGATCGTACGCGGGTCCGGCACTCGCTGATCGATGCCGGTCACCATCCCGGGACTGGTGCCCCAGCTGACTTGCGGCGCGATGTCCTCGGCCCGCATCGTGACGGTCATATCGTATGTCGAGTTCGCATCGGTCTTGAGCTGCTGCCATGCTTGCACGGCCTGCTCGAACAGCTCTCCCTTCGGAGCCAACGGACGTCCTTTGATATAGGCGATGGTTTTCTCGTCTGGTGCGACCATCCCGGCGCGCGCGCCGCCCTCGATCGACATGTTGCAGAGTGTCATGCGCCCTTCCATGCTGAGGGCGCGGATCGCCGAGCCCGTGTACTCGATGACATAGCCGGTTCCGCCGGCTGTTCCGATCTTTCCGATGATTGCGAGAATCACATCCTTCGCCGAACAGAGATTCGACAGCACCCCGTCGACGCGAATCTCCATCGTCTTAGGCCGTTTCTGCACCAAGCACTGGGTGGCCAGCACATGCTCCACTTCGCTGGTGCCGATGCCGAAGGCCAACGCGCCGAACGCTCCATGTGTCGAAGTATGCGAATCGCCGCACACGATGGTCGTCCCTGGCAGGGTAAAGCCCTGTTCGGGCCCGATCACGTGCACCACGCCTTGGCGGATGTCGTTCATGCCGAAGAGTGTGATGCCGAAGTCACGGCAATTCTCCTCCAGCGTCTGGATCTGTTTCGCACTGAGGGGATCGGCGATGCCCACGGTCCGGTCGGTGGTCGGAACGTTGTGATCCGGCACCGCCAACGTGGCACCCGGACGTCGAGGCCGGCGGCCCGAGAGCTTGAGTCCTTCAAACGCCTGCGGCGATGTCACTTCGTGGACCAGCTGACGATCGATATAGAGCAGGGTGGTCCCGTCCGGCTCTGCGCGGACGACGTGGGACTCCCAGATTTTTTCGAAGAGGGTCTGAGCGGCCATGGTGACTCCTCAATGATCGGTCTCTCTCGAAATGGTTCATTCGAGAGGAGGCCACATTATACAGAGTCCTCCTATGGTCTGTACAAGAGTGCTCACCATATTCTTGCGTTGACCCGAGCGGACGTGGTACCACCGCCTGGTCGGTGGGTACGAGGCCCCTTCCCTGCGGCTGCACTAGCAGGCTGCGGGAAAACTCTGTGGGCATGCCAGAATTTCACTGGTCGGCACGTCTGGGACGACAGGGGTAGACCACGCAGGATGCTCAAAAAGTCCGTCCATCAAGGCCGCAGCGAGCGAAGAGGCGAGGCGTACGCTTCGGTACGTTGAGCTTCTGCGCGAAGCGAGAACGCCGCTGGCGGGCTTTTTCAGCATCCTGCTAGAGGATTGTGCTGTGACTCCTCAGATATGGACGAATCCCGCCATCATGGAGTGGTCGCAACTGCTCCTTAACAGTTTCCGCCACTGGACCGGGCGTGAACTGCTCGAACGAGCGGGCGATCGGGCCTCTCAGGCCCATGCCCTCTTTCTCTCACCGTGCGTCGTCGTCTCCCACGGGGTGGAAGAGGATCCTCTCCTCAATTACGGCAATCAGGTCGCGTTGGAGTTATGGGAGATGACCTGGGAGGATCTGACGCGGACAGCGTCGCGGCTGACGGCGGAGCCCATGAATCGGGCCGAACGCGAATGGATGTTGGAGCAAGCGAGAACCCGCGGCTATCTCGACACCTATCGAGGTGTGAGAATTACTTCAACAGGACGCCGCTTTCTCGTCGAGAACGCCCTCATCTGGAATGTTGTGGATGCAGCGGGGCAGAGGGTCGGGCAGGCTGCGACCTTCTCGCAATGGACCTGGTTGACCTGACGAAATGTTAGAAGGGGAAGTAAATCTCGAACCCCCCATAGGTCCCGCTGTTAAAGGAATTGCTGTTCTGGTACCCACCCCTGGCGAGCAAAAACACTTTACCGGCCTGAATTTCGACGACGGGTCCTGTCATGACCGCTCGGAAATCGGCATTACCCATTCCGGTCACATCCCAGCCGACATAAGTCGCGCAACAGCTCTTCTCGGGCTTATAGGCCAGAACCTTCCCGCGCAGCCGGCTCCAGAAGAAATTATCGAGGTCGGCGTACGACCCGATGGCGTGGAGGTTCCATTTCTCATGCCAGTAGAACGCTTCAAGTTGGCCGTAAACGCCGGCCTGATAGGTGGTCGTGCTACTCGCGTTCAGCCGCTGTTCTTCGATTCGGCGCAGCTGGGGACCGGCGAGGGCGGAGAGCGCCCAGCCACCGAGCGTTTTGGTGATACCGAGCGACGGGACAATGAACTGGACGTTGGCATCCAGGAGTTGCCCGTTGGTCTTAAAGCTGTATCCGAGCCCCGCAGTCATGGCCTGAACAAACAAGTCGGGTCCTCCTGACGTCAGCAAGATCGGGGTCCGCACGCCGAGATAGCCAAAGTACTGGCTCTTGTTGTCGATCTGAAATCCCGTGAAGACGTCCCCCGCCTCGCTCACGAGAGGCTGGCATGTCAGGATAAATGCCGCCAGTAGGAGTAGTGTAAGTCTCACCATTGTTCTTTTCCCTCCTCAATATCATCCACACGAAACCGACCAGCGCATCCGGTCCTCGATGCTCAATGCTGACGGGCAGGGCCTTCAGTCTGACGCATTTCACTTGCAGGATTGCGCCCCAGAGCTGACCAGGGGAAAAGTTGGGAGTCGGCACCGCCAGCCCCGAATAGGACAGATCCTGGGTCAAGCCTTTGTGTGTCATCTCCGGCCGGAGAATCGCACAGGCGGTGTGAATCGGGAGGCGGGATGGGCGGTTGGCCGATGAGGGCATGCATCCACTCGCGCAATCCGCTGGGCTCAGGGTATCGAAAGGGGGCCGCTTCCATCGTGAAGGGGGAGTGCGGAGCACATTTCTCGATGAGATTGGTGGTGGCCTCGACCGAAAGTTCGGCTAACTGGATTCCGACGACGACCTCACTGATCATAGCCTGGTGCTGGCGGACGACGCGGCCTGTCAGATGAAAGAGGGAACCATCATGGGCGGTCAGTATCACCTGCACGCAGTCGAGGTCGGCAAAGACCGGTTCGGGAAGTGCTACCGCAAGGCCTTGCTCATTCAAGTTAAAGGTTCTCCCCTCCAGCGGCAGGCCATCCGCGACGATGGCGCAGAGAAAATCTTGGTTCAGGCGCATCAGCCGCCGAGCGGGCCGTACGTCCACTGAAAGAGAATGGCTGTCCTCGTCCACAGGAGTTCCCTCGTGAAAATGCGATGATCCCATCGTATGCCCAGATTCCTGGTTAAGCCGCGCGCCAGCGTGCATCGTGCGAGCGCCGCCACCGTTCCTCGCCGGACTCGATACTCACAACCTGGAAGTGCACGAGTGTCTTCCGCCGTTTTCGGACCATCCCCACAGGATTGACTTTCAGCGTGACTCCGGGAAGTTCCAGCAAAGTGCCGACCAGCGAGTCGTGCGGGGATCCCGAAAAGAGGACGCTGACGCCTGTGAAGGACATGTTCTCCACTCGGCCCCTCCACACCGTAGACGGCGCGGTAATCAGACACATGGTTCCTCCCGTGACGCGAATCATGCTCCGGCGATTCCAGGTGAGGGGACGCCATGGGACGGTCAGGGCCTGGAGGAGTGAACGGAGACTGCTGCCGATCCCCGGTTGGATACGGTAGGTGTCTTCCCAGGGAGCGGGGTCCCCATAAAGTTTATCGACCAGGACCTGTCGCGTGTGTTCGTCCAGCTCATCGAATTGGAGGCCCATGTCAATCCCGCCTGACGGATTCGGCTCCTGTCGGACGATGCGGGCGGTGAGTGTGACCAGTGCGCCCCGCGACGAGGTCAGTGCGAACTTGATGGACTCCTGCAGCGTAAAGATCGGATGGTCCACGGTCACCGCTGCTCCCTGCTCGTTCAAATCGACGACGCGCGCCGGGACTTCTTCTCCGTCCGCGAACAGCCCGCCGGCAAAATCCCGTTTGAGTCGGAATCCCTGACGCCCCTGTGTTTGTTCGCTGGCGACGAACAGGGCGACGGTGAGGAGGAGGAGGTTGGCACTTCCCCAAAAGAGGCTGACCGGCAATCCTGGATCACCGACGCCCTGCCACCAATGTCGGACGCCCAAGGCCAAACCGACGACGAGCAGACCGAACGTGACCAGATGCGGCCAGGCCGAGGATATTTCGGTCGCGGAACTTTTCTTCACCCGTTGTCCTTTCGGTGTCACTTCGAACGGCCGTTCCTTGCGCGGTGCAGCCAGCGCCTTGAGTGCGACGACACTGAGGGCGAAACACATGGCGATCTCATAAACGTCCGACCAGAACGGATTGCGCGATCCCCGGCTGACCGGCCGCATCACGAGTGCGGAGGCCAGAAAGAACGAGAAGAAGTAGTTGGTCAGCGCCAGCATGTCGGCTTTCAACGGTGGCGTCGAGAAGAGCAGGCTTGCCAGCGGCGCGACGAGACAGATCAACCGCGGGAGGCCGAAGAAGAAGTAGAAGATCGATCCGAAGTAGTCGATTCGCTGAGCCAGGGTCAGCCCGCGCTTGGTCAACGGATTATCCCGCAGCAAGACCTGAATGCATCCCATGGCCCAGCGTTTTCGCTGCTTCAAGTACCCGTCAAAGGTCTCCGGCATCAGGCCCGCCGACAGCACCTTATTGAGGTAGCAGGAGCGGTAGCCCTTGGCATGCAGATTCATGCTGGTATGAATGTCCTCGGTGATGGTCTGGGTCTGGAATCCCCCGATCTCCATCAGGGGCTGCCGGCGGAGGAGGCCGCCGCTGCCCGCGAAGAATGCGCTGTTGTGGGCATCACGGCCGGCTTGCAGCGCGCGGAAGAAGAGCGCCTGTTCGTTCTTCACCTCCTCGCCGACGCGCAGGTTCCGTTGGAAAATATCCGGATTGTAGAAGTGATGAGGCGTTTGCACGATCGCGACCTTCGGATCGTCGAAAAACCCGACGGTGTCTTTGAGAAATGTTCGGGCCGGGATGTGATCCACGTCGAAGATCGCGACCAACTCTCCGTGGCTCAGATGGAGAGCATGGTTCAAATTTCCGGCTTTCGCATGGCGAGGTCGATCCGGGCGTCGGATGTATTCGCAGCCGAGCGAGGCGGCCAATTGCTGGGCTTCGACGCGATGTCCGTCATCCAGGACGTACACCGTAAATCGGTCGCGGGGATACTCCTGCGCGAGACAGCTGATCAAGGTCTGCCGAAGGATCGAGAGCGGTTCGTCCACGACCGTCACCATGATATCCACGGTGGGATAGGTGGTAATGGGGGCCGGTGTCCGTTCCGTCGGTGACCAGGACTGATAGGTGAAGAAGCAGAACTGGCACAGCCCGTAGAGCTCCGCCAGATAGACGACCGACCCGAGGGCCATGGTGGTCACGTCATCGGTGGGGATCGTGTACAGCAGACGCCACAGCATATACCGGGCATAGAGAAAGAGGCTGAGGGTCAACACCAGTCTCCGGCCCCGATTCTGCTTGATCAGGAGGCCGATCACGAGAAGAGCCAGGCCCGAGATCCCGAAGGCGATTGGCGTACTAAAGAAGGTGTTGAGGACCGTCATTGAAGCTGCACCACCGCTGTGTCGTTCTCACTCGAGAAGAACCCCATCGCCTCACCTCACTTCTTCACGATTGTTATGGTGAATCTAGGCCAGAAGCGGAAAGTTGCCTATCCCTACGGTGGGGGAAACACTTTCGAGGGATAAGGCCCCGTAAGTCCTTGCAAACGAAGGAAGCGCGTGGGAACAAGCCATGGGGCGCCTCGCTCCCCAAAGGCGGGGGATGGGTGCAGACATGCTCCGGCTCGGAGATGCGAGAGGGCGTTCTGACGGGGAGCAGTGCTTACCTCTAGGTTCTTCCGGGAGTCGTTGGAGTGGTGGTCACGAGGAGACGCAAGGTCGTGAGGCACAGTGAAATCCTATGACTCAAGAAGCGCTGGAAGACAATCGGAGCGTTGGGGTTGGTTACGTCCAGAGTTCAAGTGGGCTTCGGCGGGCGATGGCTCGGAGAGTATCGCTGGTTGTCAGAATGCCGACCGGGTAACGGGAGCTGTCGAGGACCAGAAAGGCCCTAGCAGGCTGCTAGAGAGCAGGAAGGAACTGGAACCGCGAACAAGAGTGACCAGCAACGATCACAGTCTCCAGGAACATCGCCGTTGGTCTGATCCACAGCCCGCGCTCGCCGTAGAGCGCGTGATAGACCACATATTCCTCTTCCGTTTCTGAGTGCCGAGCCACCCCCAGCACCTCATATTCGCGGCCCTTATAGTGCCGATAGCGACCAGGCTGCACCATCGTGTATCCTTCCCTTCCTGACTTCATACTATAACGGGAACGAACGATGGAATCACAGAGTCGGGTTTCGATGCGCAAGACACATGATGT
>Ga0315275_10001578_pt1 | contig 20200 bp, 21 predicted proteins | sample YL17G03_0_MG_FD_205557 | JGI IMG/M metagenome (GOLD analysis project Ga0315275, IMG submission 205557) | Sediment microbial communities from Yellowstone Lake, YNP, Wyoming, USA - YL17G03_0 | ecosystem: Environmental > Aquatic > Freshwater > Lake > Sediment | place: USA: Wyoming | collected...
GGCCACCGGCGATGGCCTGGCGATGGCCTTTCGGGCCGGCGCGCGCATCATCAACGCCGAGTACGTGCAGTTCCACCCGACGACGTTTTACTACCAGGGCCAGGCGCGCTTCCTCATCACTGAGGCGCTGCGTGGCGAGGGCGCGCGGCTGCTCAACATCGACGGGCAGCCTTTCATGGAGCGCTATGCGCCCGAGTGGAAGGACCTGGCGCCGCGCGACGTGGTGGCGCGTGCCATCCACCACCAGATGGAAATGCACGGGTATTCGCATGTCCTGCTGGACATCGCTTCGCATGCCTCCGCGGATGCCATCCAGGAACGCTTCCCGAATATTTACGCCACCTGCCTGAAGGCGGGCATCGACATCACGCGTGAATCCATCCCGGTCGTACCAGCCGCCCATTACTTCTGCGGCGGGGTGGCGGTGGACGAGTGGGGGTGCTCCGGCATCCACAACCTGTACGCGGTGGGCGAGGTCAGTTGCACGGGTCTGCACGGCGCCAACCGGCTGGCATCCACCTCCCTGTTGGAAGGGCTGGTCTGGGGACAGCGGGCGGGAGCGAATATCGAAGAGAAGTTGAGCAAAAAGGAACGGGAAACCATCCCGGGACGCGAGCAGGTGCCCCCCTGGGACGAAAGCAACCTAACCGTGGACGCCGACCCGGCGCTCATCCAGGGCGACATGGTGACCATCCAGAACATCATGTGGCATTATGTCGGGCTGATCCGCTCGGGAGACCGCCTGTCACGCGCCATCCGCGAGCTGCGCCACATGCAGAATGAGATCGAGACTTTTTACCGCTCGACGCGTTTGAGCGACGGGTTGATCGGGCTGCGCAACGCAGTGGAAGCCGCCCTGGTGGTGGCGCAGGCGGCTCGTCACAACCGGCACAGCCGCGGCTGCCATTACCGGGTCGATTCGGTGGACGGGGGCGACAGGCTTTTGTGATCAGGTCAAGGCATGCTGAAGCGGTTCGCGCCGCATGACTGAACCCATACGTCACCCAATTGATCACAGACAAGATACATGTAATTACCGGGGGGGCAGGTATTTCCATGTAATTGAAGTGGCATGAATATCTCCCCTGCAGGAACCAATATCATTAAAATATGCATCCTCCCCGGGGGCATCGGGCATGATTGTATAAGTTCCGGATTCCACTCCGCTGAAGGTGTAGCCCCCCCGGGCGTCCGTGATGGTCTCATAAAAGGGTTCCTTGCATATGCCGTAGACCGGGTCCGTACACATCAGGAGTGCGACCCCCTCATAGGGTTGATCCCCCCATTTTACAAAACCTGTGACCGTACCGGTGGTGGTGGTGGCGGATGATATCAGGGTTTACGTCGCAATGGATAGGATCGTCTGGGTAGGCAAGGGAGTATTAAAGGTTTTTTACGTGATTTCCTTCGACACAATCACGATTCGTTGGTGTTATATGTACAAATACATAGTAATCTATCTGTCAAAAGGTAAGAACCGGGACGCAATTCGAATCTACTTGAACTTCAGCCCTTATCTGCAGAATAATCACAAGCAAATCCTCGAAAGGAACTTTCCAAGAGAATCATTATGACACAAGCAGAGTATTGGAATAACAAGGTGGTTTTAATAACCGGAGGTTCAAGCGGGATTGGTTTGGCTGCGGCAAAAAAATTGGCAGGTTTTGGTGCCCGGGTCTGGTTGACGGCGCGCCGGGAGGCGGTTCTGGAGGCTGCTCTCAAAGAAGTCGAGGCAGCCCGCCGCGACCCATCCCAGCGCTGCGGCATCATACCTGCCGATGTTACGGATTCCGAACAGACCAGGCGTGTTATCGAAACCATAACTAAAACTGCCGGCACACCCGACCTGGTTATTAATTCAGCCGGTGAAACTCAACCAGGGTATATTCAAAACCTCTCGCTGGAAGTCTTTGAGCGGTTGATGATGGTTAATTATTTTGGGACAGTGTATGTAATCATGGCTGCCCTGCCAGGTATGATGGAACGAGGCTCCGGTCAAATCATCAATATCTCTTCAATGGCAGGTTACCTGGGTGTATTCGGTTACAGCGCATACAGTGCCACAAAGTACGCCGTGACCGGTTTTTCAGAAGTTCTTCGAGCAGAAATGAAACCATACGGCGTCCGTGTATCGGTGGCTTTTCCTCCCGACACAGATACACCCCAATTGGCATACGAGCAACCATTCAAACCAGCTGAGACAAAAGCCATCTCGGGGACGGCAAAGGCTCTCTCACCAGAGAAAGTGGCAGGTGCCATCCTGCAGCAGGCCTCTAAAGGTCACTTTCTGATCTTTCCCGGCATTGATTCACGCCTGTTCTATCTCTTGAGCAGTAAACTTCCCAAGAATCTTGTTTTTGCCATACTTGACCAGATGGCGGAATCGGGGAAGAAGAAAAAATAACTGCTTTCGACCTTTCACCCACAAACAGGCAGCTAATAAGGCCTTAACCAGGTAATAGATCGCTCCAGGTGAAGGAAACCATAATAATTGACGGAGGATGCGGTGGATATATTTGAGAAATGCAAGAAATTCACTCTGGCTAAAGAGATCATGAAGGAAGGTTATTATCCTTATTTCATCCCTTTGACAGAAAATGAAGGTACCGAGGCTGTTTTCCGCGGCCATCGTCTCATTATGTGCGGGTCGAATAATTATCTTGGATTAACGACCCATCCAAAGGTCCGCCAGGCTGCGATAGACGCCATCCAGCGCTATGGAACCTCATGCACTGGTTCCCGCTTCCTGAACGGTACCATAGAACTACACGAACAGCTTGAGCGTGAGTTGGCAGAATGGGTCGGAAAGGAGGCTGCCCTGGTTTTTGCAACCGGAATGCAAACCAACCTGGGGACTATCAGCTCCCTGGTTGGTCGTGATGATGTGGTCATCCTCGACAAGCTTGACCATGCCTCCATCGTGGATGGCGCCAGGCTCAGTTGGGGTAAAACGGTCCGCTTCCGTCACAATGACATGGCTGACCTGGAACGCGTCTTAAAACATATAGCGGGGGATGTTGGCAAGTTGGTCGTTGTCGATGGACTTTACAGCATGGAAGGCGATATTGCGCTTCTCCCTGAAATCATCCCTCTCTGCAAGAAATATAATAGCCGCCTGATGGTGGACGATGCCCATGCTGCAGGTGTTCTTGGAGGAGGGCGCGGCACAGCTGCGCATTTCAATATGACCGAAGGAGTTGACCTCATCATGTCAACCTTCAGCAAATCCTTCGCATCACTTGGCGGTTTCATCGCCGGAGACGAAGACATTGTCCATTTCATTAAACACCAGGGACGCGCCATGATCTTCAGTGCCAGCATGCCACCGGCCAATGCTGCCGCTGCCCTGGCTGCCCTGCATGTTATGCAGACTGAACCGGAGCGGATCAAGCGGGTAAACGACATTGCTGCTTATATGCGAAAAGAGTACATAAACCTCGGTTTTAATATCGGTAAGACCGAATCTCCCATCATTCCCATCTTCATTGGCGATGATATCCGTACACTTAAGACCTGGAAAGCGCTCTTTGATGCAGGATTATTTGTTAATGCGGTCATCTCCCCTGCAGTCCCGGAAGGGAATTCCATCCTGCGGACCAGCTATATGGCAACCCATACTGACGATCAATTGAACCAAATACTGGAGATCTTTGCAAAGATCGGTAAACAAGTCGGGCTGATCTCTTAATGCGACTCGCCTGTTACCGGTTAAGGCATCTTCCCATTATTCCATATATTTGAGCGACGGGCTGATCGGGCTGCGCAACGCGGTGGAAGCTGCCCTGGTGGTGGCTGTCAGCCGCCCGCCACAACCGTCACAGCCGCGGCTGCCATTACCGGGTCGATTCGGTGGACGGGGGCGACAGGCTTTTATGATCTGATCAGGTCAAGGAATGCTGAAGCGACCGACACCGCATTTCTGCTCGGATGCCTCATCACATACAAGATAAAAGTACTTCCCTGGGGGCAGTGGTTTTGATTTCACTGAAGTGGAACTATAATTTTTGGTATTAATATTTTCTCTGCAAGAACCGTATTCCGTGAAATAATAATCGAAGATCTCACAAAAGTAAGAATTGGAAGGAGATGCACCCCAGTGCAGCGTGACACTGCCATCTGCCAACTTAACGGGTTCGTAAACATTCAAGGTGAACTTTACAAAACCCATATCTTCCCTGTTCAGAGTCTCGCCAGCAACCACCTGGAACTCAGGGCTGTCCCAATACGACAAGTGAACATTATTCAATTCCTCCCCGGGGGCATCGGGCATGATCGTATAAGTTCCGGGTTCCACTCCGGAGAAGGTGTAGCCCCCCTGGGCGTCTGTGACAGCCTCATAAAAGGGTTCCTTGCATATGCCGTAGACCGGGTCGGTACACATCAGGAGTGCGACTCCCTCATAGGGCTGCTCGCCCCATTTTACAAAACCGGTGACCGTGCCGGTGGTGGGGGTGGCAGATGGAATGGGTGTTTCGCTCGGTGTGGCGCTGGGCAGAGCGGTCTGCGTGGGCTGGGGGATGGCAGTTCCTGAAGGGGTGCCGGTCGCCTTTGGACTGGCGATCAACCCCTGCAGCTTTGGCAGAAACAGGATGCCCAGTATCACGATTACCAATATCCCGATCACCCACACAGCCCAGGATTGGGGATTTCTTTTTTGGGCGGGCACGGGTTGTTTGCGGGTCGAAATATTCACGGGTTTGGGTGAAATAAATCCATCCGGGGTTGTTGCCGGCACAACCGCTTTGACAGTATCCACCAGGGACTGGATCTGCTCACGGGTGGGCGGGTTCATGGCTTCCAGCCAGTGGGTCTGTGCCAGGTAGTAGCGCTTGCCAGGCTCGGGCTCGATGTCCTCGATCTTAAAGGGGATGATGACCAGCTTGCTGCTGGCAGCCAGGATGATCTCACGACCGACATCATCCGATGAATTTGAACTGGTCGAGAAGATCAGCACCATCACCCGGCTGCTGGAAATGGCGGTGGTGATGGCTTTGGGCCATTCCTCCCCAGGTCGAATATCCCTGGGGGCGATCCAGCAGCGGATGCCTTCCGCTTCCAGGCTGGCGCAGATGCCGTCGGCAATGGGCTTGTCCTTGCTTGAGTAGGAGATGAAGACATCATGTGTCATTGTTTCACCCTCGCTGCATGGTTGATTATTATTTGTGAAAAAAAGACCTTATGAAAAGTATATAACAATCCTGTGGGCAGCACAATCGGGAGAAATCCGTGCTCCCGATGGCTGTCCTGCGGGCTTGCAGATCATCCCCTGCAATCGCAAGTCACTTCGTGGGGTTCATGCTGCCTTCAGGAACGCGGCCGGCAGGCATAGACTGCCTGCAAGGCAAAGCGTGCCGCCAAAAGGGCGCCACGCTGACCCTCATCGTAACGCGGGGAAAAACAGCACAGGTCAAATCCCGCCAGGGGTTTGACTTTTACCGCCGAGCGCATCATGGTCAGGATCTCGCGCGGGCTCAACCCGGCTGCATCCGGATACTTTTGCGCCGGGCAGAAGGCGGGGTCAACCACATCGATGTCCAGCGAGATGTAGACCGCATCGACTACCTGCAAGCGCTTAGCCAACTCATTGCAGACGGAAGGAATACCCCGCTCATCCAATTCCTGCAGGGTGATGACCCGCACGCCATTCTGGCGGGCAAAATCGATCTCGTGCAGGGATTGGCGCACACCGCGTGGACCGATGATCGTGATATCTTCGGGATTAAGGTGTCCTTCATCGACCAGGGTGCGCCATTGAGAACCCGCCCACTGCGGAGGGGATGGATGCAGATCGAGGTGTGAATCGAACACCAGCACGCCGAGACGACGGGGTTTGCCCTGCTGCAAGCCACGTACGAGGGGCAGGGGGACTAGGTGGTCACCGCCCAGGGCAATGGTCACACCTCCAGCCTGAGCTGTCTGGCTAGCGATGGACTGTGCGCCTTCAAGCGAATGGTTGCCAGCGTCGGTGATGCCCAGGGTATCCGAGAGGCAGATGAAATCGAGTTCCGCTGCAATCCCGCCATCGTGTTCGAGCGAGTAGATGAGGCTGGCGCGGCGGATGGCATCCGGGGCTTCGTCCGCTCCAAAACGGGCGTAGAATGATTCAGGCGGGCGTGAGCCCGGCGGGTAAAGAGTGTGGCGGTCTCCCACCAGGATGCCTTCGTAAGGCACGCCCAGCAGGGTCACACCGGATGATCCGCCTTCTGCAAGCGGTGCTTCGAAGAGTGTCGGCACATCATCGTGAAGAACGCGTGCCAGTCTGCGATCAGCCATATGAACTCCTTCAATATGATGAAGACCCTTAAAAAGTATATCGCAGAGCAGGGCTGGAAACAACTGCAAAATTGGTAGTCAGGTGAATCGTGTTAGCCATCGGGTTTTATGATCCCTGCAAGCGGCTTATGCTGGTAACTTTGGGTCATGAAACGCATCGAATAAAGTAAAAGTGATACACCAAACGAAAAAGGATGAGGATTACAACCATGAACAATTGCTCGCTAAATTTGAAACGTCGGCAACACCCGCCCCTGCCGGGAGTTGTTTGGATCTCCTTCCTGCTTGTCAGCCTGTTGGCGGCGTGCGGTTTGCAAAATCCCCAAACCACCGCCACTGCCCTCGCCCTGGAGGTCTCGGTGCAGGAAGCTGCCAGCCTGCGCGACCAGGGCGCCTTCATACTGGATGTGCGCGAGCCGGATGAATGGGTGCAGTTCCACATCCCCGGCGCGACGCTCATTCCGCTGGGTGACCTGCCGAACCGGTTGAATGAGATCCCCACCGATCAGACCATCGTGGTGGTCTGCCGCAGCGGTCACCGCAGCGCTTCCGGGCGGGATATCCTGATTAAGGCGGGCTTCAGCCAGGTGACCAGCATGGCGGGCGGTGTGACCGCCTGGCAGGTGGCGGGTCTGCCGATCACCAGCGGGCAATAAGGTTCCAATAACAAAATGAGCATCCAAAAAGGATGCTCATTTTTATTTTCCCATCCCGCGGTCAAGCCGGGAACTCCCTGAAGGGTCTAGGGTTGAACCTGGGGGTCGTACGGGCAATCCGGGTTGGCAAATTGACCCATACCGTTGCGCGAACCGCTTCCAGCACCCATCATCTGACCGGTTCCGCGCGTTTTCATCCAATCAACCTGCTCACGGGTCAGGCTGCCGGCTGCCACAGCCTGGTCCAGCGCCTGGGAGCGGGCATCGATCATCAAGGTGCGGAACTCTTCGATGGTCATGCCAGTGGAAAGGGCGATGGCGGACATTGTCTCGCCGGCTGCCAGGTGGGCATTCAGATCATCCACTGAAATGTCAAGCTTTTCAGCAAAGAAGGTGATCATTTCATCGTGAAGCAAGCCATCCTGCGTTACTGCCTGGGCATTCGCACCCATCATCCTGCCACGTACACCACCAGACATATGCATTCCAAAACCGAAGACACCGGCTGGCAGTGGAGTCTGCTGGGTGGGTGCCTGAGCGTGGACCAACCCGGTGGCACCGAGAGTGATCCCCAGGACTGCAACGACCAGAACTACCAAACCAATTTTTTTCATTTTTATCTCCTTGAACGGTTTCAATTTTGCAGGTTAACCTGCCTGTCGAAAATGATGATACAACTTGAATGTAAAGGATCTGTAAAACCCGGATAAACGTTCTGTAAGGCTTTTTCAAGCGATAGTTGCCAGTTGCAGGTCTATTAATGGCATTTTTTTGCCGTAGTCATGCGTAGCCACCTTTCCTTTTTTCAAAAACGCGGCATAATAAGGGTAGAATGTGATTCCAAGAGGCGGAGGGTGTTGGTATGATCGATGGTGAGATCAGTTTCAAGTCCCTGTTGTATGTGACCGAAGTTCTGGAAGAAATGCTCGGCAAAAATGGCGCCAATGCCATCCTGCGCACGGCAGGACTGCGCGCGGCTGTCAATTTAATTGAAATGCTGCCGCTCAGCCTGCCGGAGGAAGAAGCAGCTCTGCGCAGCGGGCTTATACTGAAGGAATTTGGATTCATCGAGGAACTGTCCCAGCCCGATGTGGAAACATTGAAGATCACCGGCAACCATATCATCGAGGAAGTGACAGGATTGGGCTTGCACGGCACTGGATCGGCACGCTACTACACCATCGGTTTGTTTGAAGGCTTTTTTAAACAGATGTCCGGTTCGACCCGCAAGATCATCTCGGTCGAACTTCTGCCAGACGGGGAGATGTGGAAGCTGGGAGGGGTCAGCGCGGTGGGTTGACAGGATACCCGGCTGTGAGCAGGGTTCGATAACCGTGTTCCCAAGATAGCCCCATTATGCGCATCACACTGCTGACCTACGGCTCACAAGGCGATTTCCAGCCCTTCCTGGCGCTGGCGCTTGGCTTGCAGCAGGCGGGTCATGAGCCCCGCCTGGCAGGTCCGGCACGCTTTGCCGGGCAGGCAGCCCAATTTAAAGTGCCTTTCTCAGTGCTGGCAGGTGACCCGGCGGAGCTCAGCCGGCGCTTCAACGATGCCGGTGGTGATCCCCTGGGCATGATCCGTTCCATCCGGGATTACGTTTATGACATCGCCCCACAGGTGACACGGGATGCGCGCGCCGCCCTGGCAGGGGCTGAAATGGTCATCCATTCCTTTCTGTTCACCACCGGCGGGCATAGTTTTGCCCGCGAACTGGGAATCCCGGACATCTCGGTGCAGACCTTCCCGATGTTCGCCCCGACGCGCCTCTTTCCCAATGTGGCTCTTGCCTGGCTGCCAGCCGGAACTCTAAGTTATTTCAGCCACTGGCTGGCAACCCAGGTCTTCTGGTACGGAGGCAACATCGGGCAGCCCAAATTCACTCGAAGTCATCCGCAGGATTTTCCGGTTGAACTGAGCTGGCCCTTCAAGCAGAGCGTGACGAGACCGATCACACCGCTGGTCATTGCCTGCAGCCCGAGCGTACTGCCATGCCCGCCGGAGTGGAACAGCGCACAGATCCACCTCCCCGGCTATTTCTTCCTGGATGAGCCGGACTATCAACCGCCACAGCAATTGACGGACTTCCTGCAGGCGGGCGAACCCCCCGTGTGCATTTCGTTTGGTTCCATGCTGCACCGGGATGCTGACCGCATCGGGCGGGTGGTGCAAGAGGCTCTGGCAAACAGCGGTGCGCGTGGGATCTTCCTGACCGGCTGGGAAAGCGGATCTCATCTTGAAGACTCGGAAAACCTGCTGGAATTGGAATTCGCCAGCCATGCCTGGCTGCTGCCGCGCTGTAAGGTGGTGATCCATCACGGGGGTGCCGGTACGACCGGCGCCGGTCTGCGGGCGGGCATTCCCAACATCGTCCTGCCTTTTGCCGGGGATCAAGTCTTCTGGGGGAAAAGAGTGGCAATTCTCGGGGCTGGTCCGGCTCCCATCCCGGTCAAAAAACTGAGCACGCAAGTCTTATCTGCCGCTGTGCGCCAGGCAGTTGAAGATCCAGACATGCAAAAAAATGCCGCCCGGATCGGGGCAAGCATCCGGACGGAACAGGGAGTGGGGGAGACCGTCCGCCTGGTTGAGCGCTGGGCGGAGCAATTTAAAGGTTGGTCTACCGTTTAATCAATGGAGCCTGTTTCGATCTCCTTCATTTCTCCGGTGGCGGTGAACACCGTCCGTTCGCAGATGTTGGTGACCCGGTCTGCCAGACGCTCCAGGTTGTGAGCCACCCACAACAGCCAGTTGGCTCGTTCAATGCTGCGGGCGTCCTGGATGACGAACATCATCAGTTCGTGGTAGATCTGGTCATACAGGTTGTCCACCTCGTCGTCCTCGGCAGGGATCAGGCGGGCGGCGGCTTCATCCTCGTTGACAAAGGCGGTCAGGGCGCGGTGCAGCATGTCGGCACCCTTCTGAGCCATGCGCGGGATGTCGATGAGCGGCTTGAGCAGCGGCTGGTCACCCATGCGTATGTTTATCTTGGCGATGCCTTTGGCGTAATCACCCATGCGCTCCAGCTCCCCGCTCACTTCCAGGATAGAAGCCAGCAGGCGCAGGTCGTGAGCCATCGGCTGCTGAGTGGCGATGGCTATCATGACCTGTTCTTCGATGGCGTAGCGCTTGGCATTGATGCGGTCATCCGCTTCGTAGATCTGCTGTGAGGCGGCAATGTCTCGCTTTTTGAGCGCTTCAACCGAGCCCAGGATGGCGGACTCGACCAGGCTGCCCAGCAACAGCATTTCATCTTTTAATTGTTGGATCTCAGTTTCAAATGTTTTTCGCATAAGTGCCCTCTTTTTCCACAGGTTCGCTCAAAAGAATTATGTTCAAATTGCAATTTTTCGAGACCAGACGGTCACACAAAACCCAGAATGCTCTCAGCAGGAGTGCAAAAGATGAACGGGGTTTCATGATCATTCCTGGAAGATGGCGCCGCGGGAGAGCGGGTCGAAGCCTTTGGGCCACCTGGTCTTTTTATCGAAATTGGCTCCGTACAGATAGATCTCATCCAGTTTTGCCCCGGTTAGTTTGGCTCCATACAATTCAACCCGGTCCAGCCTGGCATTGCTCAGGTTGGCACCACTCAGGTCGGCTTCGTCCAGGATGGCATTTGCCATCTTTGCATAACTCAGGTTGACACCCATTAATTTGGCTCCAGTCAGGTCGGCATGTTCCAGTTTTGCCCCCTGCAGGCTGCAGCCGGTCAGGTCTGCATCAATCAACTTGGCGTCGGTTAAATCGACCTTGTCCAGGCAGACCTGGCTCAGGTCTGCTCCCACCAGCCACAAAGGTCCCGGGCGGTTGAGCAGGGCATACAGTTCAGATTTGGTGAATTCCATCGCGATCGCCTCCTGTTTGGGGACATTTTTAATTGGGAAAGAGGTTTAGCCGAACCTGCCTTCGATGTAGTCCTCGGTGCGCTTCTGTTTGGGGTGGGTGAACATTTCCTTGCCCGGCGACCATTCCACCAGCTCGCCCTGCAAGAAGAAAGCGGCGTTATCCGCGGTACGGGCTGCCTGCTGGATGGAATGCGGCACCAGAACGATGGTGTAGTCCTGTTTTAAGACCTGCAGTGTTTCCTCCACTTTTCCGGTCGAAAGCGGGTCCAACCCGCTGGTGGGCTCATCCAGCAGGATGACTTCAGGTTGGTTGGTCAGGACACGTGCCAGGCACAGGCGCTGCTGCTGCCCGCCCGACAATGCAATGGCTGGGTCATCCAGGCGGTCCTTGACCTCCTCCCACAGGGCGGAAAGCCGCAGGCCGCGTTCCGCGGCTTCATCCAGGCGCGACTTGCGCTTCTCGCCCGCCAGTTCGAGCCCGTAGGTCAGGTTGCCTCGGATGGTCAGGGGCAGCACGACCGGGCGGGCAAAGACCATGCCAACCTTGCGACGCAGGGCGATGACGTCCGTGCCAGGGTCGAGGATGTCCTCCCCGTCCAGCAGCACCTGCCCGGTGACCGCCTGCACCTCGGTCAGATCATTCAGGCGGTTGAGACAGCGCAGCAGGGAGGATTTCCCACCGCCAGCCGGTCCGAACAATACGGTGATGGCATTCGCCGGGATGGACATGGAGACATCCCTGAGCGACTCGGTGCCGTCCCCATATTGCAGGGAGAGGTTTTGGATGAGGAATTTTGGATTCACCACTGCCTCTTTGCCCGGGCGCGCGAGCGGATGACCGTGGCGATGATATTCATGCCCAGGACGAAGATGATCAGCACCAGGGCGGTGCCGTATTGGATCTTGATCGGCATTTCGGGCACCTGGGTGGAGATGACGAACAGGTGATAGGGCAATGCCATGGTCGCATCGAAAACGGAACCGGGCAGGCGCGGCAGGAAGAATGCCGCCCCGGTGAACAGGATGGGGGCGGTTTCGCCCGCGGCGCGCTCAAGCCCCAGGATGACCCCGGTGATGATGCCGGGCAGGGCTTGCGGCAGGACAATGCGCCGGATGGTCTGCCAGCGGGTGCCGCCCAGAGAGATGCTGACCGTGCGGAAGGACTGCGGCACGGAACGCAGGGCTTCCTCGGCGGCGCTGATGATGACCGGAAGGGTCATGATCGAAAGCGTCAGCGAAGCCGCCAGCAGGCTGGTGCCAAATTTCAGGAAGAAGACGAACAACCCGAGACCGAACAAGCCGTACACGACGGACGGGATGCCAGCCAGGTTGATGATGGCGATGCGGATCAGGCGGGTGAGCGTGTTCTCACGCGAATACTCCGCCAGGTAGATGGCGGCGGCAATGCCCAACGGCACGGAAAAGATGGCGGTGCCGAGTGTCAGATAGAACGTGCCGACAATGGCGGGCAGGATGCCGCCCTGGCGCATGCCGTCGCGCGGGAAACCGGTCAGGAATTCCCAGGAGATGGCGGGTGCGCCTTTCAGCAGGATGTATATGACCACTGCCAGGATCGGGATGACCGTAGCGAGGGTCACCAGGGAAAGCAGGAAGAAACCCAGGTGCTGGGAAAGGTGGCGGTTGAGACGCAGGCTGGCTTTCATCAGGAAAGGATCCTTTCCGCCCGTTTCTTCTGCCGGAAGACGACCGAGGAAGCGGCGATGTTGATCGCCAGGGAGATCAGGAACAGTACCAGCCCAATGAAGAACAGCACATGGTAGTGTACGGATCCATTGGCGACCTCGCCCATTTCTGCCGCAATGGTGGCGGTCATGGTGCGGGCGGGCATGAAGAGCGAGTTCCAGCGGGTTGCCATGACCGGTGCGTTGCCGGTCACCATCATGACCGCCATGGTCTCACCCAGGGCACGACCGATGCCCAGCATAATGGCGGTCAGCACCCCCGAGCGGGCAGCCGGCAGGGTGACGCGCCAGATGGTTTGCCAGCGGGTGGCACCCACCGCCAGGGCGCCTTCGCGGTAGGACTGTGGCACGGCGTCGAGGGCATCCTCGGCAATTGAGACAATGGTTGGGATGGCGATGGCTCCCAGCAGCAGCGAGCCTGCCAGGGCGGTCAGACCGGTGGGCAGGTTCAGGATGATACGCAGGGAGGGCGAGAGCACCAGGATGCCCAGGAAACCGAGCACCACCGAGGGCAGTCCGCCCAGTAGTTCGACCAGTGGTTTGAGCAGTTCACGCAACCAGCGCGGGGAAATTTCCGCAATGAAGATGGCAGATCCCAGCCCGAGCGGGACGGCGATCAACGCCGCACCCAGGGTGACCACCAGCGAGCCGGTCAACAGGGGCAGGATGCCGAAATAATTCTCGATCGGGTACCAGCGTGTGCTGAGCAGGTCCTTGAGCAGCACATCCGAGAGAGTCGGCAGACCCTCACGCAGCAGGAAGATGAAGATAAGGACGACGAACAGGATGGCGGAATAGCCGCTGGCTTTGACCGCCCGGGTGATGATGAACTCACGCCAATCGAGGGATTTATCCATCTGTCTTATTCTTTCTATTTTATGGGTACAAAACCCAATTTCGCCACGATCGCCTGGGCTTCAGGGGAGAGGATCCATGCCAGGTAGGCTGCCACCGCGCCTTTTGGCTGACCGGCGGTGTACATGTACAGGTCGCGCGCGATCGGGTAGCTGTTGTCGTTGACCGTGCCGATGGAGGGCAGGACATAAGGTTCCCTGGGCTGGCGGGCGATGGCGATCATCTTAAGGTCTTTGGGGACATAACCCAGCCCGTCGTAGCCGATTGCATTCGGGTTCAGACGCGTCTCGCTGATGATACCTTCGGAGGATGCCAGCAGCAGGGTGGTGGTGGCAAAAAGGGTCTTGCTTTTCTTGTCACCCAGGCGCAGGACGGTCTCGAGGAAGTAGACATGCGTGCCCGAATTGGTTTCGCGCGACAGGCACACGATGGGTCGGTCCTCGCCTCCCACCTCCTGCCAGTTTGTGATCTTGCCGCTGTAGATATCCGAGATCTGCTGCAGGGTCAGTTTGCTGACCGGGTTGGAGGGGTTGACTATGACTGCGATGGCATCCCGGGCAATGACGTGCTCGACCGGATCGATGCCTTTCGCCCGGGCTTCTTCCATTTCCTCGGGCTTGATCTGGCGGGAGGCGTTGGCGATGTCCACCGTGCCATTGATGAGCGCCGCCATGCCTGTGCCGGTGCCGCCGCCGGTGACAGACAGGTTCACCTCGGGGTGGATCTGCTGGTAGGCTTCCGCCCATGCCAGCGCCAGGTTGACGATCGTGTCGGAGCCCTTGTTTTGAATAGTGGCGACCGGCTGGGAGGTTGGGCTGCCGCCTGCCTGTGGAGAGGCGCAGGAAACCAGCAGGGCAAGGATGAGCGGCAGTACAGCCAGGTGCTTCATGGGGATAATTATAGCCGAAATGGGATGACCATCCGCAATGGGGTAAAATAAATGCATGGATGCATCCAAACCTGTTTTCGATATCCGCAAGTTGAATTTTTATTACGGGCAGAAGAAGGCGTTAAGCGACATCAACCTGCAGGTGCAGGCGCGGCAGGTGACCGCCCTGATCGGCCCGTCCGGCTGCGGCAAGAGCACCTTCCTGCGCTGCCTGAACCGCATGAACGACACCATCCATGGCACACGCGTGGAGGGCACCATCCTGCTGAACGGGCAGGATATTTACGCCGGAGACCTGGATGTGGTCTCCCTGCGCCAGCGGGTTGGCATGGTCTTCCAAAAACCGAACCCTTTCCCACAGTCAGTGTTCGACAACGTGGCGTTCGGTCCGCGCGTGCTGGGGACTTATAAGGATAAAGCGGACCTGGAGGAGATCGTCGAGCGCAGCCTGCGCCAGGCAGCCCTTTGGGACGAAGTGCGGGACAGCCTGAAAGCCAACGCCCTGGGTTTTTCGCTGGGTCAGCAGCAGCGCATGTGCATCGCCCGTGTGCTGGCGGTGGCACCTGAGGTGATCCTGATGGACGAATCCACCTCGGCGCTCGACCCGATCGCCACCCTGCACATCGAGGAATTGATCGGGGAATTGAAGCAGAATTACACGATCGTGATCGTGACGCACAACATGCAGCAGGCGGCGCGCGTCTCCGAGATGACCGGGCTGTTCTGGCTGGGGGAGCTGGTGGAGTTCGGTCACACCGACCAGATCTTCACCCGCCCGAAGCAGGAGTTGACCGAAGCCTACCTGACCGGCAGGATGGGGTAGATGATGGATAGGGGCGGTTGGGGCGACTCATCCCGGAAAAAGAAGCCGGGACTTTGAGTTGCCCCAACCACCTCACGGTCCTCCCCCGTGTTCTTTGGGTGCGATTATTGGATCGTTTAAATCCTCCGTATCCAGGCGCGCCAACCGTGAATTGAACATGACCTCCATCTGGCAGCGCAATTACCACGACCATATCCTGCGCGACCAGGCTGAACACGAACGGATTGCCCGGTATATCGCTGCCAACCCGATAAATTGGGAAGAAGATGATGAAAATGTGCAGCAGTAGGGACGCAGCGTCGCTGCGTCCCTACTGCTGCCTATCGATCACGGACCGATAACGATGGTGGATATCATCCCGTCCAGAGCAGCAAAGGTGGGGGTAAAGCTATCCGCCGGCTGGGCTTCCAGCTGGGCGACCATATCCACGATATAGGCTTCATAATTGGCGCTGAACTGCTCCCAGGTCAAGCCAGCGGGTGGGTTATCTGCATTGGCAGGCAGGATCGGCAGGTTGATCGGCATGATGACCGAGACCCAATACTGCCCGTCGGCGGTCAGACCCTGGTAGGTGTAGAACAGGTCGTGGTTGTTGACCGGCGCGGTGTACTGGGCATACAGGGTCAGAAAACGGATGCCATTCCCGTTCAGGAATGGGAAAAGGCTGTAGTTCGAGTGGAAGGTCTGGGCGGCATGGAAATTCGGCAGGAACGGCAGCCCGAATTGACCGGGAACGCCTCCTGCCAGCAGTGCCTGCAGGTCGGTCACCAAGCCGTGGACGTAATCCGGCTGCAGGTCGGCGAAAGCCTGCACCTGGTAAATGGAAATGGTGGCGGGAAAGAACTTATCCTGCAGCGGGTAGCCCTGCAGGGTCAGGTTAACATACTGTGGGTGCAGATCCATCTCCTCGGTCGAGGCGGGGATGAGCTCACAGGTGGTGCTGGCAGCCAGGGATGGATCGATGTAGATGGATAGCCCATAACAGGTGACATTGTTGGGCGGGAAGAGCGGTCCTTCATTGCCGAGCGTGGCGGTGACAGTGGACGTTTCCGTTGCGGTGGCAGCCTGGGTGGCGGTTAGAGTGGGGGGCAGTGTGTTGGTTGGGAGCGGAGTTTCGGACACAGCCGGCTGGGTGGTGGCTGTGGCGGGGGGTGCACTGCAGGCGAAAACCTTCATAGACAGGATGATGAGGGTTAAGAGGATGCGTTTCATCAGGACTCCTTTCGCAGGCGATCATTAATCTTTCTTGCAGGCAGACCAATATTTTTGGGAGAGGTTTAAAACTCCTGCTGCTCAGTGCGGGCGATGATCTCCTCCTGCAGGGCAGTGCTCAGGTCGCAAAAATAGTCACTGTAACCAGCGACACGCACGATCAGGTCACGGTATTGGGATGGATCCTTCTGCGCCAGGCGCAGGGTTTCGGTGTCCACCACGTTAAACTGGATGTGGTGACCGTCCAGCTTGAAATAAGAACGCACCAACTGCACCAGCTTGTTGAGACCCTCCTCATCCTTGAGCAGCTGGGGGGTGAACTTCTGGTTGAGCAGGGTGCCGCCGGTGCGGACGTGGTCCAGGCGGGCGGCAGACTTGAGCACAGCCGTCGGTCCGTGGCGGTCTGCCCCCTGGACCGGGGAGATGCCTTCGGAAAGAGGTGACAGGGCATGCCGCCCGTCCGGCGTGGCGCCGGTGACCGAGCCGAAGTAGATGTGACAGGTGGTGGGCAGCAGGTTGATGTGATAGTGACCGCCGCGCGTGTTGGGGCGGCCATCGATCAGGCTGTAATAGCTCTCAAAGACCCGCACCAGCAGATCATCGGCACGCGGGTCATCATTGCCATAACGCGGGGTGATGTTGAGCAGCAGCTGGCGTTGGCGCTCAAAACCGTTGAAATCCGCGCTCAACATTTCCAGCATCTCAGCCATGCTCATATTTTTCTGTTCAAAGACATGGAACTTGATGGCGGACAGGCAGTCTGCAATGGTGCCCATGCCCACGCCCTGGATGTAGGACGAGTCATAGCGCGGACCGCCATTGTGATAATCCCTGCCTTTCAGGATGCAGTCATCCACCAGCAGGGAGAGGAAAGGCGCTGGCATGTAAGCGGCATAAAGCTGCTCGATCAGGTTGTTACCGCGCATCTTGACGTCGATGAAATGGCGCATCTGCTGTTCAAATGCGGTGTACAGGTCATCAAAGCTGGCAAAAGCCAGCGGGTCACCCGTCTGTGGACCAAGCTGCAGCCCGGTACGCGGGTCGACGCCGTTATGTAGAGCCAGTTCCAGCAGTTTGGGGATATTGAAATAGCCGGTCAGGATGTAGGCTTCCTTGCCGAAGGCGCCGGTCTCCACACAACCGCTGGTGCCGCCATCGCGGGCATCCTGCAGGGATTTGCCCACCCGCACCATCTCCTGCACGACCAGGTCGGCATTAAAGACGGAGGGTTGACCGAAACCGGTGCGGATGATGCGGGCAGCACGCCTGACAAATCGATCCGGGTTCTTTTTGCTGACCTGGATGGAAGAGGAGGGCTGCAGCAGGCGCATCTCCTCGATCACATCCAGCAGGAGATAGGTCACATCGCTGACACCGTCCGAGCCGTCCGCGAGCAGACCGCCCAGGTTGACCTGGGCAAAATCGGTATAGGTGCCGCTCTCCTCCGCGGTCACACCCACTTTGGGCGGCGCGGGCTGGTTGTTGAACTTGATCCACAGGCATTGCAGCAGTTCTTCATATTCCCTGCCATACCGGTCCTCACCTGTTGCAAGTGAGTCGGGCAGGGGCTTGAGAAAAGGTTGCAGGTGGCGGTCGAGGTGACCCGGGCAGAAGGAATCCCAAGTGTTCAGCTCGGTGGTCACACCCAGGTGCACGAACCAGTAGGTTTGCAGGGCTTCCCAGAAGTCGCGCGGGGCGTGCGCCGGGACATGCGAGCAGACCGCCGCGATCTTCTTCAATTCTGCCTGGCGGGCAGGGTCGGTCTCGACCAGTGCCTGGCGGCGAGCTTCTTCGGCATGGCGCTCGGCAAAACGGATGAGGGCTTGCGCACAGATGCGCATGGCGTTAAGTTCTTCCTGCTTGGAATAAGCCTGGGGGTCATTGAGAAAATCCAGTCTGGCAAGGCTGGCATCGACCTTTTCGATGAAATCGAGCATACCAGCCTGGTAGATCTTGCCATCCAGCACGGTGTGACCCGGGGCACGCTGCTCCATGAATTCGGTGAAGATGCCGGCATCATAGGCTGCCTTCCACTCCGGGCTCATTTCCTGGAAGAGCCGCTCGCGCAGCGATCTGCCCTGCCAGAAGGGGATGACTTTCTCCACGTATGACTGGCGGGTGCGGGGGTCGACCCTGAAGCTGGTCTTGGGACGGGAATCGAGGATATCCAGGTCCTGCAGGTTGTGGCAGCACAGTTCCGGGTAGGTGGGGGCGGCTTTGGGGGCGGGTCCCTTCTCACCCACGATCAGTTCGCCTTCACCGATATGGATGGTCTTGTGTTCGAGCAGGTAGGCAAACGCCCGGGCGCGCTGGACAGGGACGGATCCCAGGCTGGAGGACTGCTGGTAAAAATCTGTCAGCAGTTCGGCGCGCTCGCTCGAGAGGGTCTCACGGGCGTCGAGGGATCGCTGGCGCAGTTTGCGCACACGGTCAGACATGGGCATGGAATGCAGTCTCCTGGAGGATTATTATAATCCGGTAAGGAGGAGCATTGGAGGTCGTTTTTATTCGAAACCCATTGAGGTAAAATGCAGTTGCACTAATAAGCTATAGAATTTGGATTCTTTCATAATTTAGTATTATTATAGATATTAATTGAGAATTTTATCTAAAGGGATTCCAATGAGAAGATTAATTTTGGATTTACTCGGAATATACGATCCAAATAAAACCAATAGCCTTCGAGTAGATAATAAAAGAAAAATAAGCATTGATATAATCTATCAAGAGTATTATCAAGAAATGCGAAGATATAGAGATTATGAATTAATTTCGTCAACTTGGTATACGGCAATCCTCATAGCTATAACAGGATTTGTTATTAACGTTTTATTTGGAAAAGGTTTTCCCCAGATAAAATTATTACTCAATTCGAATCTTCCCGTTCAAATCTTTACATCTTTAGCAACAACATTTATAGGTTGCGCTTCAATTTATTCAATTCGTTGGGCAAATTTACGTTATGAAGAGTTGAAGTATTTTGTATTTACGGTAAAAAAAAGTTATATTCAAGAAGATTACCAATTCACACCAAAACCTAGAAAAATGAAACCCGTTCGATTAATTTATTCAGTTCATTATCTTATTCTTTCAATTTTAAATTATGTAATTTTCTCACAGAAAATTTATGCATATATCATTTATGTATTGGTATTGAGTCTCATTTTTGTGTTAATTTTTTGTTGTTGCTTGCGTTGGGACAAGAACTGGGATAAAAAGGAATAATAAGAATAAATTTCAAAACAATAATTGTAAATAATCATTAAGGAAATAAATATACTCATTAGATATACTCCGACCCATTTTTCCAATAAAAATGAATCATTCAGGAGGTTTTGGATGAAACACCCTTCATTTCGACAAGTATTGAGATGGTTCGGTTTTTTGATCTGCCTGGTCATCCTGGTTATTACCACACAGGTGCAGAGCGGCTTTGCCGCGCCACAATGGATAATCCCCCGAGCGGGTGAGCTAAAGATGATTCCCTTGTACAGTGAGAACCACCAACTTTGTGTGGACCAGAAAGAAAAATTTGTTGTCCTGGTGATTAATGATCGCGGTGCCCCTATTCCTGGGGCAACTGTCCACGCCAATAATAAGACAATTACCACAGGACCTACCGGCTACGCAAGGTGGTATGAGGTGGCTGATAAACCTGGGCAGAAGACCATAACCTTCTATGCCACCAAGACGGGTTATTTCAAATCATTATCCAAGACCGCCACCTTCGAAGTCGTCGAATGCAACTGGAATCTGCGCATGGATTACAACGAAGATTTTTCAGATAATGAAAACACCTGGGTTTTCCAGGGAAGTGTCGAGATTGAGGATACACCTTTCACCGCCAATACAGACGGTTCCTTATTCCTGACGACCGGTCAATCATCCATCCAGGCACAGTATCATGGCACACTATATGATTTGATCAAACCGATGACCTGTAC
>Ga0315275_10001580_pt1 | contig 20192 bp, 17 predicted proteins | sample YL17G03_0_MG_FD_205557 | JGI IMG/M metagenome (GOLD analysis project Ga0315275, IMG submission 205557) | Sediment microbial communities from Yellowstone Lake, YNP, Wyoming, USA - YL17G03_0 | ecosystem: Environmental > Aquatic > Freshwater > Lake > Sediment | place: USA: Wyoming | collected...
CCGCGAAGTTGTCGCAACGTTTCAGCTAATTGCAAACTTTCCTCTGGATTCATCCCCGCAGCAGGTTCATCCAATAGAAGCAGTTGTGGTTGACCAGCAAGTGCGCGTGCGAGTTCGACGGTTTTTTGTACGCCAAATGGCAACGCGGAAACCTTCTGATGAGCGTATGGATTAAGCCCTGTTTGATCGATAACAGAATCAACCTCCTTTCTTGCTTTAGCAAATTTCCTGCGGGTAGCGGGGAAACCGAAGAGATCTGCAACTAAATTGGACTGGAAACGGAACAAACAACCAATCAGCAAGTTTTCGTGGACAGTAGCTTCCTTGAATAGCTCCAGATTCTGAAACGTGCGGCAAATTCCAAGTTCGGCAATTCGATGAATTGGTCGCGCAAGAACATCGTGGCCGTTGAAAAAAACACGGCCTGCTTGGGGGTAATAAACCCGCGTCAGGCAATTGAGAAGAGTGGTCTTCCCCGCACCATTTGGACCTATCAGTCCACAAATCAGCCCCTTTTCAAGGAGAAAGCTCACTCTATTGAGCGCTTTTAACCCTCTAAAATACATCGAAAGGTTCTCAATTTTCAGAAACTCATGTTTGCCAAAGCTCATGTTTTTTGCCGCTTTTGAGTTCCTAAACCACTGCCAATTATGTTAGCTAAGCTAGCTAAGCCACCCGGTAAAAAGCGCATGCATAGCACAAGCGTAACCCCATAAACCACTAATTGTGCGCTCTTCAATCCTCGAAAAACTTCTGGAGCCAAAGTTAAAAAGACCGCACCGAGAATAGGACCGAGAGAGGAATCAAGGCCGCCAATAACAGCCATCGTTAGAAAAGAAAGTGAAACACCCAGTGTAAACGTCTCGGTGCTCAAATAACCAATAAGATGAGCATATAGAGCACCTGAGACGCCTGTGTAAAAAGCACTCACCATGAAGGCTACAAATAGGTGGTGAGTCCGGTTGATACCAGCGGTTTGGGCAGCGATACTACTCATCTTGAGAGCCATAAGTGCATGACCTGTATGGGATTTACGAAAATTTTCAGTAATCCATCCAAACAAAATTACCAACGGCAAGAGAAAGTAGTTATAGACCAAGTCGGTTTTGAGCAAAATTCCCGCAATTTCAGGGCGCGGAACGTACAAACCATGGCGCCCGCCTGTAAGGGATTCCCACTCGAATAGGCCCTGCTGTACAAATAGAGCAAAGGCCAAGGTTGCAATCGCCAAGTAGTGACCTTGCACCCGCAGGGCCGGCAGGGCTACAAAAGCGCCAAAAACGGCCGCAACTATCCCGCCAAAAAACACACCCACAACGAATGGCATCCCTAATTTGACCACCAACAAACCGGATGTATATGCACCGATCGCCCAGAATCCTGCATGCCCAATAGAGATCTGGCCGCCAAAACCAATTAGAATTCTCAAACTCATCCCAACCAAGGTGTAAACAAGAATGGTAGATAGGAGAAAGTTGCCGTAATGCCCACCCATCAACAGAACAATGAGCAACACCACTACCCCAATAATGTAAAACACACGAAGTGCTAGCTGATTACCCATACACCTCCTTAACCAGCAGTATTAAAATCTCACCCAACAGCACGGTCTTCTTGAGGGAATTTCAGGCTTTACTCCTAGTAAAAAGTCCTGCCGGTCGGAACATCAGGACTACAATAATAACGAAAAAGGCGAAAGAGTCTTTGAATGCTGTTGAGACGTAAGCACCGAATAGGTTTTCAAGTACGCCTATCGTAAGTCCTCCTAAGACGGAGCCAGGGAGACTGTTGAACCCACCCAATATTGCACCAGCAAAGGCTTTTATCAGGACAGAAACCATCATCTCGAAGTCCAAGAAGAGAATAGGAGCAACCAACATCCCCGAAACCATGCTGATACCTCCTGCTAGTGCCCAAGACATTGTGGAAACGCGGGGTACCCTAATACCCATCAGTTCCGCAGCCCGCTTATTCATACTAGCTGCGCGCATCGCCGTCCCCTCACGGGTATACTCAAAGAACACATATAAAGCTGCCATTAACAAAAGCGAGACACCAATAATGCCGAGGCTATTAGGAGATATCCGAGCACCTAATAAGTCGACAGGGTTTTTCGGAAGTAAGGAGGGAAATGTGTATGGATCGTATCCCCAAATCCAACCGACAGTGTTGTTAAGTATTATAAAAAGCCCGATAGCCACTATTAGAAGGTTTACCGGGGGTGACCCTGTCAACGGACGAATTACAATGCGTTCGATAAACGTTGCCATTAAGAACCCTATGGGAAATCCTAGGAGAAAAACAATGGGCAACGGCAAGCCAACACTTTTAAGCAAGGCGAAAGCTACAAAAGTGTTAAACGTGGCCATTTCCCCTTGTGCAAAATTGACCACCTCGGTGGCCTTATGGATAAGTACTAGCGCCAGGCCAAGAAGAGCGTAGATACTTCCAACCGTTAGACCCGATATCAATATTTGCACCAACATAGGTTAAAACAAACTCTCCGGTTAGGTTCAATCAGCTTCAGAAAAGACTTTATGACCGTTTTCTAACCTTTACTCAAGAATAAAGTTTTATTAACTTCGTGGGTTAAGACAATCGAGAATGCGAATAGCTTTGCCATGCCTGATATATAGCCCACAACGTCTCAGGAGCGAGGTTGGCATAAAACTAAAGCTAAAGATGAGCAATCGATGCAATCTCGACAAGAAACTCTGGCTTAACTAGGTCAGCACGAACACAGTACCGGGCCGGCGGATTCTTTGGAAAGTATTCGGCATAGATCTCATTCATCTTTCCGTAATCCGACAAATCCTTGAGGAAAATCATGTTAAAGGTAACAGCCGATAACATCCCTCCTGCTTCCTCGATCACACTCTTGATTGTATCTAAGATGTGCCTAGTCTGGGCACGAACATCATTAGCTCCCACTAATTTGCCATCTCGATCTAATGCGAGTGTCCCAGAAATATAAATGACGTTCCCGGATTTAATGCCTGGCGAATAGGGGGCGAGAGGCGGTGGTGATCCCTTTGGTATTATCACTTGATTCGGCATAGTCAATCCCTCCTTCAAACAAATGTTTAATAAAGGTTAACCCTAATGATATGCATAACACTTGCAAAGAGTAGCTCTATAAGCCCTATTTGATCATTCCCTTATGAATCATTCTCTTTCTTCAGGTGAGTTATTAAAGATCCAAGCATTAGAAGAAAGGCAATAGCACCCGGATCTGGATGCCCCACAGATCTTTCTCCCAGCCACTTACTGCGTCCGGACTCGGATACCATGTCTTTTGTTTTTTCTACCCCTACCTGCGCGGCTTCATATGCCTCGGTGAGTGCTGACTCCAATCCTTTATTTAGATCTATCTCCTTTTTGAAAGCAGTTCGCATTGGGACCAATGCATCCAAAACGGTTTTGTCTCCTATGTCGGCCTTTCCCCTCTCCTTAATACCCTTTTCCATTGCTTCCAACATATAAACCATTTCATTTACGCCGATCTCATATTTTTGCAAAACTACCTTTCCCGCCCTGATTAAAGCTGTTGCTAATATAGTTCCAAATGTCGAAGACGCTGCTCTATTGCAGTTCATACCACTTTGCATCAGGATGGTACCGATGTCCTTTCTCTCTAACGAATTTAATCCTTTTTCTATCGCATTCATTCCTAAAGTGATAGTAACACCTAAATCCCCATCTCCGACTGCAGAATCCAATTCAGATAAATAGTTACTTTTTTCGGTCAAGTCTTTCGCAATGGTGCGAATTAATGAAATGATTTCAGCAGAATCAAATTTTTCCTTCACAGTAGTCTGCCTAGCAAAAGAGTTACCCGACCGGATTCTATTTTGTGACAATTTATTGCTTCAGTTAAAGGATGAATTTTTACCAAAAAAACCATGGTCCTATCTATTTTTGTAGAAAAAAGGGTGACTCCGCCGGTGCGTCAAGTAGCTTCTTGATTTCCTCGTCTAGTTTGATTAAAGTAATTGAGCATCCTACCATCTCTAGAGATGTGGCATATTCTCCAATGTAAGGCCGGTAAACGTTAATTCCGGAATCCATTAATAGTTGCCAGGCCTTTCGAAAGATAATAAATAGTTCTTCCTTCGGAGTAGCCCCCAAACTGTTAACCAAGATAGACACAGAATCTCCACTTTTAAAAGGAAGATCATTTAGAATTTGTTCCATAAGAGTCTCGGTAATTCTATCGGATGCCTCAAGCCTCCCCCTTTTCACACCCGGTTCTCCATGGATCCCCATCCCTATTTCCATCTCGTCGTCTCCTATGGTGAAGGTAGGCTTGCCTACAGCTGGAATGGTACACGGAGAGAGAGCAACACCCATCGTCCTTGTATTATCCATCACTTTCTTAGCAACCCGAATTACCTCTTCCAAATTCACATTCTCTTCTGCTTTGGCGCCGATTATTTTATAGGCATAAAATAAACCCGCAACACCCCGTCTCTTCGAAGATTTTTCTCTCGGTGCAGAAGCAACATCGTCTGCCATTATTGCCATCTCGACCTGGATGCCTTCCATCTCCGCCATTTCCCTAGCCATCTCAAAGTTCATTATGTCGCCTTGATAATTCCCAAAAAGATATAGAACTCCGCTCCCCCCATTGATAGCCCTCGTGACTGCAAACATTTGATCAGAACTTGGGGAAGAAAATACGTTCCCGATTGACACTCCGTCAGCTAATCCCCTGCCAACATACCCCATGAAGACAGGCAAATGGCCTGAACCACCCCCTGTTGCGATGCCTACTTTCCCTCGGATCGGAGAATCCGCACGAACGAGGGCTCTGGGATCAGAAGCCCTCTTTAAATGGTTTGGGTAAGCCATTAGAATTCCTTCTAACATCTCATCTACGAAATTGAGGGGATCATTTATAAATTTTTTCATCGTTTATTTCCTTCCTGATCACGTCTTCTTTAAAGCTTTTTTATTTCACAAATTCTAACTTTTCATAAAACCTACTCAAGCTATCAAAGCTACTCCCATTAGTATGATTCTGGTGCCCATGGGAAAGGTGCCTTACATCCCGCATCAGTGACTACATCAATTACTGCCGGGAGATCTGAGTCTAGAGCCATACCTAGAGCGCTACCTATTTTTTCAGGATGTTCCACTCTAATTCCGAAGCACCCTATTTCTTGGGCGATTTTGGCGAAGTTTACATTCCGAAACATCCAAATTTCCTCTCGATTACCAGGTTTTTTTTCATAGGCATTATCTACATCTGTCGAACACTGTGCAAACCCGTGATTATTGTTAATTATTGTCACCGTCTTTATACCAGACCTAACTGCGGTTTCAAGTTCACTCAAATGATACCAAAATCCACCATCTCCAGTGAAGCAGATTACAGGCCTATCAGGAGCCGCGCATTTTGCCCCCAAAGATGCAGGAAACGCCCAACCAAGTGACCCGGCACACCTGACATAGCTTTGTCCGATGCAATTCAGATTCACCATCGTTCCAGTCCAGATTGCCGAATAACCAGTGTCTGACACCAAGATGGCATCTGAAGGAAGAAATTCTGTAATTTCCTTGCACAACCTTTCGGGACGAATGGGTACGGCGTCAGAATTAAGCAGCACCTGGACTTCGTTCCGCCATTTCTTAACCAGTTGCTGCGCCCTTTCTACCCAATGACTTCTATCTTTTTTGCGATCAAGGTTGTTTATAATTTTAGAAAGGGTTGCCTTGGCGTCTCCCCATAGTCCAAATTCATTAGGAAAATTTCTTCCAAGCTCCAAAGGATCAATATCAATCTGTATTACTTTCGTCCCCATTTTTGGAATTTTCCAATTATTGGTAACCTGATCGCCAGTGTGGCTCCCAACAAAAATAACCAAATCGGCCTCCGAAACCAATTGATTGGCACACACGCGGGAATAAGATCCGACCACGCCTACGCTGAGAGGGTGATTATCAAGGATAACTCCCCTACCATTTAATGAAGTAGCCACTGGTATTAAAAGCATCTCGGCGAGTTTTACAATCTCTGGTCCAGCCGAAGAAGCTTTTGATCCGCCCCCAGCAACGATCACAGGTTTCCCAGAATTTTCTAAAATCTGAAGTGTCTTTCGAATTTTTTCTATTTCTGGTTCTGGTCGGCACGATGGATAATACTTGAACTGTTCTTCGATTATAACTTCTAAATTTGCTTCTTCTCTCTCAAGTTCCTCTCCTAAATGTCCCATAACATCCAAGTGCACTGGGCCGGGAGTCCCAGACGTTGCCTCGCGGAAAGCCTGGCGGAGTAAATAGGGAAGCTGTTTGATAGAGTCCACGATCGCATTGAATTTTGTTAGAGGATCAAACAGAGGCCCATGTGGAATTTCCTGATAAGCATTTCGATATTGGGAAATTGGAACCTTCCGTCCTGTTATAGCAATCACAGGTGAAAGACCTAAGTAAGCGTCCTGAAGCCCCGCTGCCATATTGGCTGCCCCAACTGACTGTGCCATGCATACTCCCGGCCTATGACTCACTTTAGCATATCCGTCCGCCATATATGCTGCTGCCTTTTCTGAGTGAGCTAAAACCCGGCGCACCCCCAGAGTTTCCATCTCAGCGAGAGTCATCCCCAGGATTTCACTAACAAAGAAGACATGTGTGACCTCATATCCTTTGAGAGTCTCGGCTATGAATCTTGCTCCCGATATTTTGGAGAATTTAGTTAAGTCCTTCATCGGTAAATCCTATACCTGGAAAACCCGAATTATTAAAAGTTATAAGACAATATCTCCTCGAATGCTTTTTTGAATTGTTTTGCATAATTATCTGATATGATCTTCTTTCGCAATTTTTCATTTAATTCGGATTCCACTTTTGCCTTATTCTCCTGTAACAACTTCTGCCATCTACTTAGAAATTGCTTGTAAGTGACCCCCTGAATAGCATCTTCAATTTTGCCGTATACTTCCTCTTCGGCTTGGCAGCGTGTAGCTTCAAAAGTTTCAATGCACTTAGGCTCAAATGGCCAGAGCCTCATATGTCCCTTGGCATACTGCCTCATGTAGAGATCATCAACAGTTACAGCAGTCATATTCTTTCTCCCATAAGGAAACCTTAGATCGCAAGGAACAGTTTGCAGAGTAGTCTTTGCAACCAAATCCATAAAGAAATCTTTATCCTTAAAGGACCGTTCGCCTCCCAACTCAATCCACTTCTTATAGTAATAGATGTGTTGATAGCCACAATAGATGGTTAACTCTTGCGGGGCATTCACTAACTTGAACTTAGGAAGTTTGTACTTTGATTCTAGATTTAAAAGATAGGGGATGGCACCAGGTCTGTCCCACATATAAAAGCCTTGGCCATGCAACCCAGCAGGAAAAACCATGCCATCAAGCTCAATCCCCCCTGCACTTTCTCTAGTTGCATTCATACCTGCAGCCGAGAAACCAACAAAAGCGCCTTTGTAGCCCTGTCCCCTGGCAGTACGAACAATGAGAGATAAGTCGGACCCATAAGCAGGCAACAACATGATATCGGGTTTTTCCATGAGAACCTTCATCACCTGGGTGCTCACATCTGTTGTATTTAGTTCAAAATTCGCTTCGCTAACCAGCTTTAAGCCTAAACGCTCTACTTCCTTTATCATATATTTCCGCAATGATGTCCCTAAGAGACTATTTACATAGATTATACTCGGCCTTTTAAAATTACCATGCGTTATAGCTCTTGCCATACCAATCGCACAAACACTATTAGGGCCAACAACCCTCATGTAATAAGGATTCCCTGCGTCCATAACCTCATCAGCCATTGAGCTACTGATTATGGCTGGCATCTTGTACCTTTGGAAAGCGGACAAAGTTGCCATAACCTGATCACTAGAATCAGGAGAAATAGCAAAATCAATTTTATCAGAGACGATTTGCTCTTTAACTTGGGCAACTGCCTTCTCAACTTGTCCTTGGTTATCATAGAAAATAAATTTGACCTCTCTGCCCAATATTCCCCCAGCCGCGTTAATTTCATCTACAGCGATTTTGGCACCATTTACTACATCGAGGGTTTGCGGACGGTTTCCCCCAATTAAGCTACTTGAATAACCAATTTTTACCTCCCCCTTAAATTTAGATTGCGCTTCCACGGAGGGTATAATCAGCACGCACAATAAAAGCACTAAATTTAAAAAAACAATCTTCTTCATAGCAGTCTCCTTTCAAGTTGAGAGATCGATCAATAGATGCGACTTCATCACAATTCATTCCGTTCATTCCGCCTCAAACTGTAACATCTCTTTAAAATCTTTTTTCACCCCCTCCTTTCATTGAAATCCTACTCGTTTGGTTTTCAAATTTTCATTTGAAAGTAGGCTATCTTTTACTGACATATTTACAAATAAGCTTTTCTAACTCTTTCATCTTGACGCATTGCAGCAACATCACCCTCAAAAATGAACCTACCCTGGTTCATAATGTAGCCTCTTTTAGCAATTTCAAATACTTGGGTAACTAGCTGCTCTACAATAAGTATAGTTGTACCAAGGTCCTTTAGCTTCGATAGACTGTCAAACACAATCTCAACCACCAACGGTGCTAGCCCTAACGACAATTCGTCACAGAGTAAAAGTTTTGGCTTAGCTATTATTGTCCGCCCAATAGCCAACATCTGCTGTTCACCTCCGCTCAATGTGCCAGCTAATTGAGATTCTCTTTCCTTAAGTATTGGAAAGAGAGTGAAAACCAACTCCACATTTCTATCAAAATCTCTTTCCCTTGAACGAGGGATATAACCAAGGCGGAGATTATCAACGACGGTCTGGTCGGCAAAAAGCCTTCTCCCTTGCGGGATAAGCCCGATCCCTTTCCTCGCCACAAGGTGAGGTTTCACCTTATCAATACGCTCGCCGCAAAACTTTATACTCCCTTCCGTTGGAAAATAGATCCCACAAATAGTACTTAAGCAGGTTGTTTTGCCAGAACCATTTGGACCGATTATAAAGACTGTCTCTCTTTCTTCAATCTTTAATGAAACTCCCTTTATCACTTCCACTTTTCCTAGATAAACTCGGATGTTTTCAACCTCCAGCAGCATTAATTGAATTTCCCCTTTCTGCCTAAGTATGCAGTTAAGACATCTTCATTGTTCTTGATTTCCTGAGGGCCACCTTCAGCGATTTTATTTCCAAAGTTCAATACACTAATGATTTCTGACACAGCCATCACTGCCTCTATATGATGCTCTATAAGGAATATTGCCAATCCTTGTTTACTCAACTCACGCAATTTCTCCATTACTGCCATGATCTCTTCATTCGAAAGACTGGATACCGGTTCATCCAGTATCAAAATTCTAGGGTTAGTAGCTACAGCCCGAACAATTTCTAACAACCTTCTTTCCCCGTCTCCCAAGTTCTCAGCGTCCTGAAAAGCTTTATCGGCAAGGCCAACGTATTTGAGTAAACTAAGTGCTAAATCCTTACTCTCCCTCTCCTCACGCCGGGCAAATGACGTAGCAAAAGCACAAGAAAACCAACCAGATCGCATTCTGCAGTGCCGACCTATCATAACATTATCTAATACGTTCATCCCTTCACATATGTTAGCTCCCTGAAATGTACGGGATAATCCCAAATCAACAATCTGGTGTCTGTGCAAGTTATCAATTCTTTTACCGTCTAGGATGATCTCACCCTTATCTATGGGATAGAACCCTGTAATCAAGTTGACAAGGGTGGTCTTGCCTGAACCATTTGGTCCTATTAGAGAATGGATACGTCCGTGTCGAATAGTTAAATCAACATTATTTACCGCCTTAAGGCCACCAAAATTCTTAGATACACCCTTAACGGAAAGTGTGATTGGTTCGTTATTAGCCAAGTATCTTGGTCCTTCCCATACTCTCAACCTTATCTCTTTTTCTTGCAAATTTTCCTTTGGTCGCCGCGAAAAAGAAAACTTTATTGAGAGTTTAAGTTTTGATAAAATATTGGAAAATATCCCGACTAACCCCTTCGGGGAGAGTAAAAGAATACATATCAAAATAACTCCCCAAATCATTACCCAGTGCTCCTTGAGGAACAGGAAATAAGATGGTACTATTACATACAATATTGAACCAGCTATTGGTCCAAAAATACTTGCCCAACCTCCAATTATTAAAATTATAATGAAAGAAAAGGAAGTTTCTAAGGAAGATAACGATGGGTCAACAAACATAGTAAAGTAGGCATATAAAACTCCAGCAAGTCCAGCAAAGAACGCACTGATAACAAAAATTATAAACTTATATTTGGTAACATTCACACCTGCAGCGAAGGCAACCACTTCGTTAGCTGATATAGCTCTAAGGGCGCGACCCATCCGGGAGTTTAGTATATTTCGACTAATGACGAGACTGAAGAGAGCTAAGCCAGCAATAATATAAATCAATTCCAATTCTAAAAGTTGAAAACCGCCGATGGCAGCTGGTTTTACTGGGAGGCCTGGCTCTCCACCAGTAAATGAAATCCAAGCCCAAATTATCTTATATAGGATCCAGCCAAAAGCGGTAGTGGACATACCCAGATAAAAGGCTTTAAGACCGTAAGCAGTCAAAGCAAGAATAATCCCTCCTATCAAGGAAGCGAAAATTCCAGCAAGTGCACTGGGAATCCATGGCCACCCACCCTTCATTACTAGTAAAACACATGTATATGCACCTAAGGCATAAAGCCCCCCGTGTCCGAAAGAAATTTGACCAGCGACTGCTGCACAAAGATTGAATCCGGAGAGGAGTATGAAGTAGATGCCACAAAGGCCAAATAAATACAAAATGTGGGCATCACCGCTCAGAAGAGGAATGAACAAAATGGATGCAGTGACCAGATATAGAATAATTAAATCCAAAGCAAAAAAACGCCTGATTTCTTTCATTTCGTTCTGTTCCAGTTAGACCTCTCTTACTATAAATTTCCCAAATAAACCTTGAGGCCTTGTCAATAGCATTAAAATCAGCATGCCAAATGTGAACGCATCCCTATATCCGGCGGGAGTCAAAATCCCACCGAAAGACTCCAGAATCCCCAAAACTAAGGCTGCCACTGCAACACCACGCCTCGAATCAAGTCCGCCCACAATAGCAGCAATAAGGCCTTTTATCATGATATCAAACCCCATAACCGAAGTGAGATTGGTAAAGGGGGCCTGAAGTATTATGCCGATGGCACAAAGAACAGAACTTAAGATAAGAGTCGACATAACTACCATATTTGTATTTATTCCCATCAAGGCAGCTGCAACCTCGTCATGTGCAGTAGCTCTCATCATTTTACCCAACATTGTATAATCAAAAACCAGCTCCAAAATATAAACAATGAGAAAAGCAACCACGATAAGTAATAATCTGTCAAGAGAAATAAAGGCATTACCAATCGCAATTGTCAGTTCCCTCTTTCCTAAGAGTGATGGGAACCAAAAAGAGTCGCAGCCCCACCAATAAATTATGGTTTGGCGTATTAAAAGGTGAACGGCTAGCCCACCGATAAGCCAAGCAATTATCTTCGATCGACGAAGCGGATTAATAATAAGGCGATCTGTTAGAAATCCGAGCAAACCAGAAGCTAATATCCCGGCAATAATGCCCACGAAAAGAGGGAACTTTAAATGTGTCAGCCAAAGACATACGAACCCGCCAAACAAACCACTGTTGACTTGTGCCAAATTAATTACTTTAGCAACGCGCCAACATAAGACAAATCCGTATCCTATAAGGCAGTAAGCTCCTCCGATAGTTAAACCACCTAGAATAGCCTGAACGAATAGCGCGAAGGTCATTGTTTGAACCAAAAAGATTCAAGAAGTTGTACAATTTTCGGGGTTATTTAAGCACTATCCCCAAGCTTCCAACTTTTTATCATCTTTCCATTTCCATAAGGGATCAAGAGTCATGGTCTCTAGCTGAAGGTTATCGGCTACTTTCTTAACTATTATGCTCTTTGCCCAATTTTTATCATCCTGCTCAGGAAATTCTTCCCTGTAATGAGGCCCACGGCTTTCGGTTCTCTTTAAGCAAACATTCGCTTCTAGTTCTGCCAAAATTAAAAGATTTCGCAATTCAAGAGCTTCGACAAGTTCTTGCGGTCTTCCTACGTAGAGATTGGGAATCAGTTCTTCCCGTATACCTCTCACGTCATCGAGAAGCTTAGTCAGGCGCGCTTGGCTTCTTATGACCATTAAGTTGTAATACGCCGACTCCTGAAGCATTTTCTTTACATTCATTGGTTTTAGGTGCCCCTTCAAATCGCGAACGGCTTTAATCCGATCTTCTGAGGCACGAAGTATCTTACTGTCTATACCGGGTTGTTTTCGACCTTTAGCATACGCCGCGCCGTTTCTGCCAGCTTTTGCCCCAAAAACCTGGGAAGTAAGTAAAGTATATCCCCCAATTTTGCCAGCCCCATGCGTACCAGAGCCGACTTCCCCTGCTGCATAGAGATGGGGTACCGCGGTCTCTGCATTTTCATTGATTCTCAACCCACCCATCGAAGCCTGGTGAAGAATGTTCATTTCGACAGGCCCTTTATCGAAATCCACACCCCGGTACTTCCAGTACTCATCAACCTGCACAGTTATTGGGGGAACACGTGGATCGCTTCTGTCGAGATAAACTCCAAAGTTCTTGGTTCCACGCCCCTCTTCTACTTCCCTAACTATTGCAATGTCGAAGTATCTTGATAGAGTGTCCACCGTTGAAAAAGGGTTATGATTTTGCCTTTGCGCTAAGCATTCTTCTGAAGATACTCCCTTAGGCAGATATTTCTGAAGGAACTCCTCGCCCAAGGCGTTGGTCAATTTCACGTGAGGGTGCAAAATCCAAAAAAGGGAATTCATGGAAGGATAGACGCTTCCAACAAATATTTGTTTGAACTCTAAGTTCATTAGCTCAGCTCCAGCCTCATAACCCATCACGTACCCATCTCCCGTATTATCCGGCGGATTCAAATTGAGCAGGAATAAGTTTGCTCCTCCTCCGGTGCAAATAATTGTTGATGCTGCCTCAATAACCACAGTCTCCCCGGTCATTTCGTCCACCCCGACAGCCCCAACACATTCTCCGTCCTGAACAAGTAAATTGGTTATCATTATTCTTTGTCGGAATGGAACATTCTCACCCCTGACATGTGTAACCAGTGCTCCCATTATTGTTACCCCATGCCCCCTGATGCCCCACTCTCCAAAAGAAACACCCATATTAATGAGTGTTTTCCTGTGTTCAACAGCCTCCTCCACCATAATTCGAGCAAGCTTGGGGTCAGCCATACCCAAACCCACCTCTCGGATATTTTCCAAGGCCTGTTCTGGAGGAGGGAAAAATCTTGAAAAGAAAGGTTTTTCCACTTCTGTTGCAGGACCGGTCCATCCTGGGGTGGAGAAAAGACCCCACTCTGATTGGGCCCCAGCGGTAGCCCCAGCACCTCTCGTGCCGATGGCCCCAAAGTCTCCTTTTGTTACCAGAAGCACTTTCGCACCTGCTCTATGAGCCTCGAGAGCTGCTCTACAAGCAGCGCCACCGCCTCCAATTACAAGTACTTCGGTCCTCATTACATCTGTCATCTTACTCTCCCCCTTTCTGTATCTTCTGTTTGTAATTATTTGCCTCCAAAAAAGGAATGATGAACTTAGCTGTTTCCTCGAGATCTCTGCGTAAAAACCTTACTATTTTATTCTTATCCCTTTCACAAAGTGCTTCATACATTCCTTGATGACATTCCATACTTCCACTAATATCCCCCCCTCTTGAAGCCTGGATAAATAGATACGGGCCAATACGTGACCATAACAAACCAATAAGTTGCAGAAAAATAGGCGACTCAGAATAGGAGTAAATGGAAAAATGGAACTCCTTGTTTTTGGTCAAATATTGTCTGTGATTTTTAAGGCTATTCCTCATCCCATCTAGATAATATTCAACTTTCGGTAAGGCACTTTGGGGTCGCAATTCGCATGCCCTCTTTACGGCCATACTCTCAAGTGCTAGTCTAGCTTGGAGAATTTCGTTCACCTCATTGGCAGTCAAAGTGTTTACGTGTATGCTTTTGTTACTTTCGATGACAATTACTTTCTCTGATTCAAGTTGCCACAGGGCTTCTCGGATAGGCATCAAACTCACACCAAATGCCTGTGCCAGTTCTCTCATGGTAATTGTCTCGCCCGGTGAGATTTCCGCAGATATAATCTTCTGTCTCAGTTGGTCATAGACTTTTTGTCTCAACGTTTTGGTGGAAAGTTTCTCGAACCGCATAAAATTATCCCAAGAATATGTGATCACATATCACGCATTCCAAAAGCTGTCAAGTGTTTTTTAATTACAACGAAATCAAAGAATAATGAGGAAAGAACCTCTCTATAGAGGGGAACTCCCCAAAGGAAGTGTAGATTCCCCACTCAAAACGCGGTAGGTATTGGTATATGTTTTATCGGAACGGAAGCCTATAAAAACTTTCCCATATTATTAGAAACCAACATTTTCTAGCCCCTTTAGCCCAAGTATCTGACGAGCTTCTGATGGGGTCGCAGGCTCCCGGCCCAGCTTCTGGGCCAACAGCCTCCCGTATTTATCCCTTTTCTGGACATCAAATTCAATCCTTATGGTGTCCCCACCAACTAATTTCATTGTGACAACCCCTAAAACCAAAAAGTCATCAAAACAATATGGAGAGAAAAGTAAGATGATTCGTCCTGTCCAGAAAGACGAAGAATCGGAATAAGCCCCTGCCCCATCTGAGAAAAGAAGTAAAAGGTTCATCCGCCTGAGGAAACCTAAATAGGTGCCAGCGACGGTCCAGCGACGCTACTTTTGGACTTACCAAAAAAGAAAAGCCCTTTAAATTCAAGGGGTTTTTAAATTTAAAATGGTGGAGGCGGCGGGAATCGAACCCGCGTCTCAAAAACTAACCCGTCTGAGCCAGAACCACTCGTCTTTTCAATTCTCACATCCCACCATTTTGCCTAAAAAATAGACACTCTTAACTCTTGGAATGGGCATATTCCATAGACATTGTACTCCTTTCCTTGGATGGCAGGTTCACTCAGGACAGGAATTTGCCGCCTCACTCGGAGGTCTCTTGTATAGGCTACGAATCTTCTGCAAGAGGTCATCGGGAATAGGCGATGGCAAACTTCTCATTTCATTCAAATAATGAACCAAGTTTCTGGCGCGCCTTTGATGAAACCTGTTCGGTTCCTTATTCCATACCCCGGTGTGCTGCCCCATAAAACATTTGTGACCTCCGCCCGACGAATTCACCTTTATTTCTACAGTGGATGACTCCCCCGCAATTTCAAGATGGAAAATTAAGCTCTCCCCATTTTTCACAGCTCCGGCATATCCCCCCACGCAGTGATGCATCCCTAGGCCCTCTGACATCAGATCTTCCGCTGAAGCGAGTTCGGTGAAATATTTGGCTAATTCAAAATCCTCCAAATCTTCAGGTTCTTTCAACTGACCCGAGTTCTCATTTCTATAGTCATGTATTAATGAACTTATCCACTCCTCTGTAAGGGAATTCGGGGGGGCAAGATTGTGAAGAATTGCGAATCCTGCCATGAATTTTGTTTTCAATCAATCCAATTATAAAGAGGCCCTCCCTGTCCACCATTCTTCTAATCAATCTGACCGCCATTAATTGCTCTTGAAGATTCAGTTTGAAATAATCGAAAACGATGCCCATGTACGGGTGATGATTCAAAAAATCTTCAATCTGCCTGGCATGGTTTTCATTCTAGTCGCACTGAGCATAGTCAGGGTTGACCATCAAGAAGGTCTTGGGGGCCCAACCATCCCTGCTCAACGCCCGTCTGTTCTTTTCCACATCCCCTTTTCTCCCCTGGAGTAGATCCCAGGTTTGTTTGAGGGAGATAAGGCTCAAGCACTCCTTTAACTCCTCCACGATTTCCAAATCACGGGGAATCATTGTGTGGAGACACACAGTACTCCCGTCGGCCAACCTCTTATTGTGGTCAATAACTTCAAAATACTTATCTATCTCTTCTTTATGGAGAAGGTAATCATGATAAGATTTTTCTCCGAAGTACCGCGCAAATTCAAATGGAGGATATTCTTCTTCCCTATCCCGGGGTAACAACACAAGAGGAATCTGAGACAGGTATTTCGTCTCCGTTGGGTAGTTGCAGTAGCATTTAAGCTCTTTCTGCTTTTTGGGGAGTCTTATGGCAGTATGGAAAGGCGTCCAGGGATAATGCACTTTCAACTGCATCGTTTCCAAAAATGAAGCAAAGGTTGGCGCGCAAATGAATTCCTTGCTTTCGAGGTCAATTCCTGCTTGACAGCAGTTCAAAGCAAAACCTTTAAGGATCATTTCATAATCTTCCTTGCTTCCAAAACCTTTTGTCAGTTGGACATTTATTGTATTTACCAGACCATCCCGTTTAGTTTCCAATACTGTGTATCCTCTTTCCGGGTCATTATAACATCCAACCCCAAAGTACCCGGTATAAAACAAGGTCTTTGCAACATGCCTATGGGGCATTTTCCCATGTTCCAACGGTGCGAAGCGGGTTACTTGAAAAATATCCATATCATTTATTGGATAATCGCCACCATATTCCAAAGTAAGAATGGTATTGGCGACTGCTCCACCCGCGAGGAAACCTTTGGATGGAATCCCTGCGTGCTCGCTCAGTCTATTCAGAATCAATGCAGCCAGGTCTTTTTCTTTCAATATGTTTTTCTTCATCACGTTCTCCTTTTCGTTGTTGACGACTCGGTCCTTGATAATTTTCATTTAGAGAAATGCACTCCATGCTCATCCTGAGATGCTTCCCTCAAGCCTGAACCAAAACCACTCATTTTTTAATTCTCTCATCCTTTGGATTAAATGGTTTAAATGGATTAATTGGTTTCTAAAAACTCCCTATAGGTTGTAGTAAAGGGATCTCTCCACCTATAGAAAGTCCTGAAAACCACCTGAAACCATTTAACCATTTAAAATAACTTTCTGTCTTAATCATCTGTCTCTGGATCTGAATGTATTTTACTCTTTCTATACATCTCCTTAAGCCTCTCCAAACGTTCACCTTGCTTTAAAAGCGAAAGATTAATTAATTTCAAACCCTGATATGTGATATGAGGTTTTTTCTTCTTTTCATAGCCCCTTTCAGTTAATCTTCTTCCAAAATTTGTTTGGTTGAGATGCCTTTCACCTTCCGACTCACACCCTGACTTATAAGCTTCGTACAAATCCTTTGCCCTCACCTCTTCACCTTCTTCTCTCACCGTCTCTTGTTCAAGAAATCTACCAACGACATCAGATTCTTTACGGTAAGTTTCTGTGGCCATCTGGACTTCTTCGGGGGGCTGGAGTCCTCCGTGCTGCCATGTCAAACTCCCTTGGATCGCCCAGTTGAGGATACCACTTAATTCCTCTTTTAATACCTTCGGCAACCCTCTATCCTGAACTAAATCACCCTTATGTGCCTTCTCAGGCTCAATGAAATGGATATTGAATGGTATAAGGTGGATTCTTCTCCAGATAGCCTCTGAGTCTTCGTCAATAATCGGCTTATGGTTCACCGCCAGCCAGATTTTGTGTGTGGGTTCAAATTCAATGAACTCTTTGTATAGCCCCCGAGCTACAATTCGATCCCCACCGGTAAGATATTTAATCCTCTCCACGTTGAATCTGGATTGTTCCTTCATTTCCACAGACTTTACAAATCTCACATTCACCAGACGGGCAATCTCTGGAGAGGCATTTCCAAAACTTCCCATGTCCTTGAGTGTGCTCGAAGGGGTGGATTGCCCATACTCTCCCATCAATTGTGACAGCGTATTCAAGAATACACTTTTGCCGTTTGCCCCAGAACCATAAAGCATAAAAAGACACTGTTCCCCTATTTCCCCAGTCAGGGTATATCCAACCACTCTCTGGATATAATCGATTACTTTTTGATTCCCCTTAAAAATCTCATCGAGAAATCGGAGCCATCTCAGACATTGCACATCATGGTTATATTCAACCCAGTTGGTTTTAAGTAGCCAATCCTCAGCAATGGCTTCTCTGAATTTCCCTGTTTTCAGGTCCACCACTCCATTTCTGCAGGCCAAGAGATAAGGATCGGTATTAAAATCACTGAATCTCTTTACCAGCATTGAGGAGGCGATGTCGAGAGAGGCTTCAAGCCTATAATTGGACTCTGAGGATTTACACCAATTTTTGAAAGCTTTTCGGAATTCCTCATCTTCTATGGATGCAACATACTTTCCCCTCGTCCGCATCACTTCAAGCATCTTCATTTTGGCTTCATCAAGTTCTTCATCCCAACGGACTCCATCCCAGCGATACCACCTTTTCATTTCTTCTATGAAGCAAAACTGGTCGTCACAAAGCGCCACAAAGGATTGGGCGTTGCCAGCCTCCGTTAATGGGTAGGACAGGAGCAACTCGATTGTAGGCTCGGTTACTTCACCTTCTTCTAAATATTTGCCCGTTTCTGGGTCAATTTTAAAAAACCCGTATGGGATCCTGGGCTTTCCTCTTGGGTTTTTATATGCAGACCCCAGACTTGCTATCGCTTCTTCAATGGTGTATCTATCATCAATACCATCTTTCAATTTTACCCGTGGTACCAAGGCTTGAAATCTCTTCATAAACTCTTCTGCTTCTTCAACAGGCATCCCGATATCATTTAACGATCTGGCTAATTCATACCCTTTATCATTTCGATTTGCTCCACGGCGGCATTGCCCTGCTAATCGGCTTACATAGAATTTCGCAAGGCTTCTCCTCTGTGTGGGGGTCAATTCTACTTCTGGAGGCATATCATTGCTTTGGGTATCGGGGGTAGAGTTTACCTTTTGTCCCTCATTCATCCATACTAAGATTTCATTGAGTTTCTCTAAGCTGATTGAGACTGGTGATTTAATATCATTCACAAAGCCGTACTGTCCTCCAGACGGATGGAGTGATGGAGGGCAAAGAGATTGATGATTGTTTGCTCGTACCTCGACTTCTCCAATGATCTTTCCCTCTGCATCAAAATATTTCTTAACCTTGCGAGTCAAGTCCTTTGGCATATCAGGGCATATTCCATAGACATGGGGTTTACCCGACCCTGCTTGAACAATCAAACTATCAACAAATTCCCCAAATCTTGTTAGGAATTCGGTGCATGACTCCAGCCAATTTTCACCGTCAAAGTCTAATATGAATAACCCGCCGGATACACAGCCTGTTACAATACCAATCTGATTGGTGGTATTCTCAAACCAGTCGCACAATTCATTTTCTAAAGGCAGTCTATTCTGGTAAATGTCCCAATTAATTGAGGGGCGTTTCTCACCTTTCTTAATAGGGATTATTGAATAACCATCCTTAACGTATTTTCGTGCCGCTTCTAAAAGGACAGGGGCCTTCTGCTCGGAAGCCTCCTCAAATTGGAAGGTGTTTTCGTTACTCATGGAATCACCTCCCCCAGCTCTCTCGCCATAGCCTTAATACTTTTGAAGTTATCGATGAGTGAAAGGGCATCGGCAGATGTTTTCTTGTCGTAGTAATTCAGGCAGTCTTCTTCCAACTCAGGGGTTCGCTTGAATCGGAAGGAAAGGAATTTGTTTTTGATTACGTTCCGTTGAACTGGAACATAACCACGGGTAACCAGGTAGGCAACCAAACCAAGGTCGGATACTTCTTTAAACAGTTCTTCTCCAGATAGTTTTCCCATTGTATTCTCCTTTGTTTTTTCCACCTCCCCTCTATTTGGGCTTTTTAACACCTGGTATTTTGGTGTGAGTTAACGAGTTCAGCTCGGCCTGTGGGGTTTACGGGCCAAAACAGGCTATGCCTAACCAAATTTTTAAGATTGCCCTACTGAGTGGGTAGTAGGTTAGATCATCTTATATGGGAAGGAATTATTGGGTTAACAATTTTAGCCTTGTCAGGTTGAAGGTGACTGTGACTAAATTGTGACAGAATCAAATCAAAAAGACCGAAACAGATAGAATAGACTGGAATAAATCAAAAACCTTCTAACCCAATATTATCAATGCTTAGCGGGAAACCAGACCAGATATCAAGGGGTTAGAAAATTTGCTAAAAACAGACGTACTATAAGTCGTCGTCCGAATCCCTCCTTGGACTTCACTTTCGAAATAGACCTCCTTTCATTTGAAATTGTCTGGATGTTTGGGTTATGATTAGCTATAAATTTTTGGAGGAAAATCAT